>Ga0182030_10001549_pt1 | contig 47557 bp, 50 predicted proteins | sample 812S3MmetaG_FD_121299 | JGI IMG/M metagenome (GOLD analysis project Ga0182030, IMG submission 121299) | Permafrost microbial communities from Stordalen Mire, Sweden - 812S3M metaG (Illumina Assembly) | ecosystem: Environmental > Terrestrial > Soil > Wetlands > Permafrost | place: Sweden...
TCAGCAGCAGGGCAGGTACTGGCTCGTGGTGGACGGCGTCGACGGCACCGGCGCGCGACGGCTGGCCGATCGCCTTGCACGGGGGATCCTCGCGCTGACGCCGCCGCCGGGCGGCTGGCCTGTGCGCGTCGCGATCGGCACGGCCGTGTGTCCGCAGGACGGCCGGCGCGCGGCGGCACTTGCGGCTCACGCGGACATCTCGCTGCACGCTGCGCGTGCGAGCGCCAGGGCCGGCGGGCAGCCCTTCTGAGGAGCGGCCGCTGGGGCCTTAGGCTTCGGCGGCGGCGCCGCCGGCCAGCGTGCTGGTCTGGGGCAGCGCGGGCAAGCCCAGTGTGGGGCTGTTGAGGGTGCTGCCGATGAGGCGCGTGTCGATGCGGACCGTCTCGGTGATGCCCAGCGCCTGCGCTGCCCCGGCGGTCAGATCCCAGGCGGCGCCGAGGTGCCCATAGGGGCCTCGGTCGAGCACCGGCACGACCAGGCTGTGTCCGGCGTATGTGACCTTCACCAGCGTGCCGCACGGCAGCGTGCGGTTGGCTACGCCGACGACTTCGGGCGTGAGCGTCTGGCCGCACGCGGTTTTGTGGCCGTAGAAGCCCGGCCCGAACCAGGTGGCGATGCCGCTCGGGCGAATCCTGTGCCCGGACGGGGCGGCGGTCGTGATGACGGTCGATGTGCCTGTGCCGGGCGAGGGCGCGACCGTGCCGCCGGCTTCAGCGAAGGCGCTTGCGCAGCCGACGCCGACGGTTGCCGAGGCGGCGACCACGGCAAGCATGGGTGTGATTGTCCAGGCGTTGTTTCGCATCGTGTTCGTCGCCTACGGGGTGAGCTGACGGGCTCGCGCTGCGTTACCGCTGCGCTACGGCCCTGCCGGGCCGATTCGCCCCTGTGGATCCATCGGATCCACCTTGGGTCCCCCGTCCGCCTCGGCCTGAGCCGGGGCGGTTCGGCGTGGGCGGCAGTATACATAACGGTCATCCCGGAGCCGCCGGCCTGAGGCCGCGGGGACCGGAAAATGCCCCTGATTGCGGGCTGTGGGCGAACGGCGGCGGACGCCGTCGCTACAGCGGCAGGCGCGAGATCGCGTCCCTCAGCAGGCGCTCGCCCGTCGACAGCGAGGCGCGCGCGAGCTCGTTGACGATCTCCGCGGCGGTGGCGAGGAACTCGGCGCCGCCGGGGGGCTGCACGGGTCCAAGGGGCCGCTCGCCTTCGGAGGCGAAGCCCTGCCGCGGCACGGCTTCTGCCTCGCGGGCGCTCGCCGTGGCGCGCCGAGCGCCGCCACCGGAGGCTGCCGGCGTGCGCGCCGCCCGCGGAGCCTGCTTGGCCGCCCGAGCGGCCTGGGCTTTCAGCCGTGCGGCGGTCGGTCGGGTGGAGCGCGATGTGGAGTTCTCGGCCGAGCCCACCGGCGTCCTGCCCGCGACGGAGACCTTTGCCGTGGGCCTGGGTTTGGCGCGGGTGCCAGCTGCCGCCCTGCTCGCGCCGCGTGCCACCGGTGCCTTGCCCTTGGCGGGTGCGGCCTTTGCCTTCGCAGGGGCTTTCCCGGCGGCGGCCTTGGCTTTGGCGGCTGCTTTGGGTTTGGCCGAGGCGGCCTTGGTGCGCGCCGGGCGGCCCTCCGCACCGGCTGGCTGAGGCGGCGGCCCGGAGTCCCGGGCGGAGTCGCCGGAGGCTCCGGATGCACTGCGTGAGGCGGCCCTGCGCGCGCTTGAGCGCTGGGGCCGAGTTCGCGGCAGGTTGGCCAGGACTCCCGCGCCGTCCTGAGCCGGGCTCGATGTGAGGTCGTCTGCGTCGGGCCCGCTCATGCCGACATCATTGCTTAAGGACGCCCGTCAAGGAGATGGGGATCCGCTCCGATATCTCCGGCAAGGCGTTAGCATGAGAGTCAGGAGGACTGTTGTCGGCTGTAACGTCGCCAAGGCTGCGGCTGTATGTCTGGCGAGCAGTTCTCGGCCATCACCTTTGCGGCCCAAGGGCCTTTCGGGTTGTCATCGACGGAAGAAATGGAAACACGAATGTCAGTAGTCGAGCTACAGGAGCTGGATGAGGTGAAGGGTCTGCTGGCCAAGGGCCAGCAGGTGGGGGTCCTCTCCTACGCGGAGATAACCAAGGCCATGTCGGAGCTTGATCTGGACGAGTCCGACGTCGAGGAGCTGCACGGCTTCTTCGAGCGCTCGGAGATCGAGCTCGTGGAGGACATCGACCCGGCGATCGCCGCCTCGGCGCAGCTCGAGCGCGCGCCCGACAAACGTGGCAGGCGCAAAGCGAAAGCGGCTTTGGACCTCAAGCCGGACATGACGACCGACTCGCTGCAGCTGTTCCTGAAGGACATCGGCAAGGTGCGGCTGCTGACGGCGCAGGAGGAGGTCGATCTGGCCAAGCGCATCGAGCGCGGCGACCTCGACGCCAAGCAGAAGATGGTCGAGTCCAACCTCAGGCTCGTCGTGTCGATCGCCAAGAACTACCGCAACCAGGGCCTTCCGTTCCTGGACCTCATCCAGGAGGGCACGCTCGGACTGGTCAGGGCGGCCGAGAAGTTCGACTACCGCAAGGGCTTCAAGTTCTCCACCTACGCGACCTGGTGGATCCGTCAGGCGATCGCACGCGCGCTCGCCGACAAGGCGCGCACGATCCGCATACCGGTCCACGTGGTGGAGAAGCTCAACAAGATCGGACGCGCCGAGCGCAAGCTGGTCACCGAGCTCGGGCGCGAGCCCACGGCCGACGAGATCGCGGCGGTCACCGGGATCGACCCCGAGGAGGTCGACTCGATCAAGCGCTCCGCGCAGGCGCCCGTCTCGCTGGAGAAGCCCGTGGGCGACGAGGAGGAGTCGGAGTTCGGCCAGTTCATCGCGGACGAGCGCGCCGAGTCCCCCTACGAGCGCGCCGCCGAGATCCTCACCAAGGAGGCGCTGCGCGAGGCCCTGGAGAACCTCTCCTACCGCGAACGGCGCGTGCTCGAGCTTCGCTACGGCCTCGGCGGCGAGCATCCCCGGACGCTGGACGAGGTGGGGCGCACGTTCAACGTCACGCGCGAGCGCATCCGCCAGATCGAGAACCAGTCGCTGAAGAAGCTGCAGAGCCTTGCGGAGGCACAAAAGCTCCGCGACGTCGCCTGAGGGGCACCTCACGCCGACTGGCGGCGTTCTCGGTTGCTCGCGTGTGCCTCGTGGGTGTGTGCCTGCGCACACCCACCTCTCGATGCGTCCGCGTCAGGGGGTGCGTCGTTGCCGGCCAACCCGCCGCGCCCCTCAGGGCGGCGACATCCATGCGTCGACCGCAGCGGCGCTGTCCATAACCGCTGGCGGCGCTCAAGCCTGCGGCTCCGTCTGCCGATCAGCTCCCATGTTCGACGTCAAGGTTGCGCTGAGGGAGCTCGTTGAGAAGAACGGCTCCGATCTGCATCTGAAGGTCGGTTCCTCGCCGCTGCACCGCGTGATGGGCGAGCTGCTGCTCGACGAGCGCGTGAGCGCGCTGAGCGCCGAGGACACCGAAGGCGCGCTGCGCTCGCTGCTGACCGATGAGACCAAGCTCGACGAATTCGCGCACGAGCACGAGGTTGACTTCTCCTTCGAAATCGAGAACGTGGCGCGCTTCCGCATCAACGCGTTCCGCCAGCGCGGCCTGACCTCGCTGGTTTGCCGCGCGATCCCTCACCGCATCAGCACGATCGATGAGCTGTCGCTGCCCGAGGTGGTTCGCGAACTGGCCGAGGAGGAGCGCGGGATCGTGCTGCTGACCGGCACCACGGGCTCGGGCAAGTCCACGACGCTCGCGGCGATGATCGACCACATGAACAACACGATGAGCAAGCACATCGTGACGATCGAGGACCCCATCGAGTTCGTGCACAGCGACAAACGCTCGGCGATCAACCAGCGTGAAGTGGGCATGGATACCGCGTCCTTCAAGCGCGCCCTGCGCAGGGTGCTGCGCCAGGACCCCGACGTGATCCTGGTCGGCGAGATGCGCGACGAGGAGACGGTGCAGACCGCGCTCTCCGCCGCTGAGACCGGCCACCTGGTGCTCTCCACGATCCACACCGTCGATGCGACCGAGTCGATCAACCGCATGCTCGACTTCTTCCCGCCCCACCAGCACGGGCAGGCCAGGAGCATGATCGCGGGCACCGTCAAGGGAGTCATCTCCCAGCGGCTCGTGCCGGGCGCCGACGGCGGCCGCGTGGCCGTATGCGAGATCCTGCGCATGACCGGCCGGGTTCGCGACATGATCATGGACCCCGAGCAGACGGGCAAGCTCGTCGAGGTGATCACCTCGGGCGGCTACTACGGCATGCAGACCTTCGACCAGGCGCTGTTCGGCCACGTCAAGGCCGGCAGGGTGACCTTCGAGGACGCCATGAGGGTGGCCTCCAGCCCGCACGACTTCAAGCTTCTGATGCAGGCCGACGGCCGCCGCGGCACGACCATGGAGGACGTCGCGGCCGCAGAGGCCAACCGCACGCCGGGCGCCGCGCCCTCGCTCAGCCCGGCCTCCTAGCAGTCGGCACGACGGGCCGCGTGCTCTGGTGACCTGCCTACCGATGGCCTAGGCGTGGTACCACTCGACGGTGGCGGCTCCCTTCGAGCAGTCCCCGCCTTCCCCGTGACCGGGAAAGCCGCTGCCGTCGCCAAAGCACGTCCAGCCGGGTAGGCCGTAGAGCTTCCAGCGGAACTGGGAGGCTGGGCCCGCGGGGTTGCCGACAAACGTCACGCCGACGCCCGACTCCATTGCCTGCACCATGGTCAACGCCTTTGCGCACGACACGTTGCGCGTCTGAATCAGAATCGGGTGGCCGCGCTTGAAGTTCCTGAGCGTCGGGACCGCCGGACAGGTGTGGTTCGGCGCGGAGAACGCGGCCGCTTGCCCATGCCCGGTGAGCAGGGCCGTGCCACCCAGCAGCGCCACCGCCACGATGAGGACCGTAAGCCGTTTCACGACGGCCGGACCCTATCCCACCGCTGATCCGGGCTGATGCACCGCGCCGGCCCCGCGGCACTTCAGTTGGTAAAGTAAAGGGTGAAATGGCCGTTGATGAGACATGCCCCGTCTGTATGACCGCAGAGATCGTTTGCGGAAAGTGGACGCTGCTGCTCATCCGTGACCTGGCCGAGGGATGCACGAGGTTCTGCGAGCTGGAAAGGTCGCTCGCCGGGATCAGCCCACGCACGCTGTCGCTGCGCCTGCGCTCGCTTGAGGAGGTGGGCATCGTCGCACGTCACACCTACCCCGAGGTGCCGCCGCGCGTTGAGTACGCGCTGACCGAGAAGGGCCGCGCGCTGCTGCCGATCATCGACGACATGCGCGCCTACGGCGAAGACTGGCTCGGGGCCGAGTGCGCCGAGCGCGAAGAGAGCCGCAAGGCTCTCGCCCTCGCCTGAGCCGCCTCACGCGGCCGGCAATCTAGAGGCGTTCTCGCGCTGCAATCCCCGCTGCGCGTGAAGGAGGGTTCGGGTGTGAGGGAGAACTGATCGCACCATGCATTCCCTCAGCCTCCAAGAGGCGCTCACAGAGTTCGTTGAAGCGGCCGCAACAAGGCTGCAGTCGGATGTGCTCGGGGGCGCGGAGGTGCCTTTCGAGGTCGAGTCGCAGGCGACCCGCCGGGGCGCCGGCGCCGGCGCCAGGCCGCTTTTCTACAGCTATCGCGCCATGACGGGGCAGTTCATCGCCGAACGCCAGCACGAGCTCGAGCGGCTGCCCAGCTACGCCGCGGCGGCGCGCGCACTGAGCTGCTTCGACGGCCTTGACCGCTATCTCGCCAGCGTTGGCGTCGACCCCGGAGCCTCGGTCGGCTCGGCCAGGATCGGCGCCGGCGTGCGTGCGCTGCTGAGGGACGTGTTCAACGAGCAGAGCGACTTCGAGCTGCACCCCGAGCGCCTCGCCGATGCCCTTGGGCGCCTGGAGCAGGCGACCATCGCGAGCGCCGGCAGCGTGATGCTCGTGGCGACTCTGCACGGGCTGCTGACCACCTCGCCGGAGGTGGCGCTCACGCGGGGGCTGACGATCGCGCACCCGCAGAGCCTGCTGGGGCTGCCCGAGGCTGCGGCCGACCCGGGTGGGGAGGAGGCTCCCGACCACCTGGTAGCCGTGTTCCTCGCCGACGAGCAGGATCCGATCGGCGGGATCGCCCAGGGCCGCGAGGTGCTCAAGGATCTGCTTCGCGCGCTGCGCCTGTTCGGAGACGGGCGCGTCACGCTGGGGGCTCTGGCGTGGGCACGCGTGGGCACGGGCGCCTGGAACCCTGTGGCGCTGGGAGCGGGTGGTCGACCCCACGGCATGCTGGTGGTCACCGAGCAGCAGGAGGATGAGCTGCGCGCGTTCTGCAACCTCGTCTCGCGGCGCGCCCCCGACGGCAACGCGCTCGCCTGGGCTCTGTCGCGCTTTGAGATGGGTTGCGCTCGCGAGCGCTCCTACGAGGCGCTCAGCGACCATCTGCTGGCGCTGCGTGCGCTGCTGGAGCCCGAGGGGCCGGCCGTCGCCATGCTGCCGGCCAGGCTTGCCGCCCTGTGCGCCACGGCGGAGAACCGCGATGCGCTGGCCGAGCGCACGATCCAGGCACTCGAGCTGGAGCAGGCGGTGATCGCCGGGGGAGCCGTCGAGCACGCGGCCGGGCAGGCGCTGGCCGAATCGATGGGAGAACACCTGCGCGGGCTGCTGCGCGACGTCATCTGCGGGCATCTGGACGCCGACCTGGTGGGCCTGGCGCAGGAGATCCTCCTGCAGGACCGCCGCGAACCCGAACCCGAAGTCCAAGCCGAGCCGATCCCCCGGTCAGCCGAGCAGATGCTCAGCGATCTTGGCGAGCCCGACGAGGTCCTGGACCTCTTCATCTAGGTGCGGCACGAGGATGGGCGCCTGCTCGCCCATGCCCGTGCTGAGCTCGGCGATGGTGGCCTGGTCGCGGCGCACCAGCACGTCGAAGTCGGCGAGGTTGCCCGCGACACGGGCGGCCAGCTCGGGGCCAAGGTGCTCCTGCAGCAGCTCACTCACCTCAGCGGCAGAGTGGCCCTCCAGGCCGCCGCTGTGCACGCGATTGACGATCAGCTCGCCCATGCGCATCCCTCCCTGCTTCAGCCGGGCCGCGACGAATCGCGCCTCGCGCGCCGGCTCGGGCTCGGGCGAGGTGACGATCAGGAACGTCGTCAGCGGGGCTCGCAGCAGGGCCGCGACGCTACGGGTGCGCTCGCCGAAGCCGTCGATGACCCCCGAGAGCGAGCGGAAGAAGGTCGAGAGCTCCGCCAGCATGTCAACGCCGGTAACGCGCGCGAAGATGGCGAACACCAGCGAGGTTCCGCGGCCGAACAGCCGTGCCGTGAGCCCGCCGGGCGCGAGGAACACCTGCAGTGCCCGCCCGTCCAGGAAGCCCAGCAGGCGCGTGGGCGCGCTGAGGAAGTCAAGCGCGTTGCGCGAGGGCGGCGTGTCGAGCACGATCACGTCGAAGTCGTGCTCCTCGTGCAGCTCGTACAGCTTGGCGATCGCACTCAGCTCGTGGGAGCCGGCCACGGCGGTTGACAGCTCGCGGTAGACCGGGTTCTGGAGTATCTCCTCCCGCGCGCGCTCGTCCGGCGCCAGCCGTGCGACGACCCCGTCGAGCGTGTGCTTGGCGTCGAGCATCATGGCCCACAGCTCGCCGCGCACCTCCAGGCCCTGTTCGCCGAGCATCTGCGGCGCGATTCGCCGCGGCTCGCTCGAGAGCTCCTGCAGGCCGAGCGCCGAGGCCAGCCGCTTGGCGGGGTCGATCGTCACCACCGCAACCTTGCGCCCGTCCATCGCCAACCCGAGCGCCAGCGCCGCCGAGGTGGTCGTCTTGCCCACGCCTCCCGCCCCGACGCACACCAGCACGCGCTGCCCCGCAAGGCGCGCGCGCAGGCCTGCGGTGCGCTCGCTGCGGGCAGGGGACATGTCGTGATCGTAGTTGTGATGCAGGAATCCCCCCCAACCATGCGAATACCCACCGGACGGCTTTCCAGCAATCGAGTATCGGAGCCACCGTGCAAGGACAGGCCAAGGTCATCGCATTCGCCAACCAGAAGGGTGGCGTTGCCAAGACGACTACGACGCTGAACCTGGCAGCCGCCTTCGCGGAGGAGGGCCACCGGGTGCTGTGCGTGGACATGGACCCGCAGGGCAACCTCACGATGTCCCAGGGGATCGACCCCGACACCCTGGAGAAATCGATGTACGACGTGCTCGTGCACAAAGTGTCGATTCGCGAGGTGGTGCGCAAGCGCGAGATCGATGTCGCGTGCGCCTCTATCGACCTGGCCGGCGCCGAGATCGCGATGTCCACGATGATCGGGCGCGAGCGCGCGCTGCAGAAGGCCTTCGAACCGATCATGGAGGACTACGACTTCATCTGCATCGACACTCCGCCCAGCCTCGGGCTGCTGACCATCAACGCGCTGACGGCCGCCCACAAGGTGATCGTGCCCGTTCAGTGCGAGTATCTGTCGATGCGGGGCCTCATCCAGCTGCAGAACACGCTCGCCATGATCCGCGAGAACCTCAACCCGAACGTCGACATCGAGGGTATTCTCCCGACCCTGGTGGATTCGCGCACGATCCATGCCAAGGAGGCCATCGAGATCCTCGAGGAAAACTTCGGCGACCGCGTGTTCGCGTCGCGCATCCGCAAGACGGTGCGCTTCGCCGAGGCCCCCGTCAAGGGCATGTCCGTGCTGAAGTACGAGCCCGACGGCGTGGCCGCACAGTCCTACCGACAACTCGCGCAGGAGGTTCTCACCAATGGCCAACGCTAAACGCGCGAGCATGCGCGAAGGCCCCCTCGCGGCGCTCTTCCGCAAGACCGAACTCGAGGAGGGCGATGCGGCCGCGGGCCAGCTGCCCGCGGGGCCCGCGACGGGCCACCCCGAGGCCCAGTCCGCCCAGCCCCGCGAGCCTGCACTCCCCGCCGCCGCCGCGCCTGCCACCGAGGCCGGCGCGGCGCTCTCACCCGCGCGCCCCCGTGAGGGCGGCCTGCCCCATCCGGCGCTGCGCGCGCCTGCCCAGGCGCCGCCCGCCCGGCCGCAGGCCGAGGAGCCGGCCGTGCCCAGCCCGCGCGAGCGCCTGCGGCACGCGTTCTCTTCGGAAATCCCCGAGAACCTGATGGAACCCGCGCCGCGTACAGCGCTGCCCCAAGAACGGTCGCGGGAGCTCGCCTTCCCGGCCAGGGGCCCCGCCACGGTTGGGCAGCCGATCATCCGTGTCGTGGGCGTCGGCGGCGCGGGCGTAAACGCCGTCAACCGCATGGTCGAGGCCGAGGTGGAGGGCATCGAGTTCCTCGCGGTCAACACGGACCTGCAGTCCCTACAGCAGTCCACGGCCGATCTCACGCTGCACATCGGCGCCGAGCTCACCAGAGGGCTGGGATCGGGTTCGGACGCCAACGTCGGCCGCCAGGCGGCGATGGAGGACTACGACCGCATGAAGGCCCTGCTGAAGGGGTCGGACATGATCTTCATCACCGCGGGCGCGGGGGGCGGCACGGGCACCGGCGCCGCGCCGATCGTCGCGCGCATATCGCGGGAAATCGGGGCTCTGACGGTCGCCATCGTCACCAAGCCATTCGGCTTTGAGGGTTCGCGGCGCTCCGAGCAGGCCGAGCGCGGCGTGGCGGCGCTGGCCGAGGAGGTCGACACGCTGATAGTGGTGCCCAACAACCGCCTGCTGTCGGTGCTCGACAAGCAGACGGCGATGGTCGAGGCCTTCCGCGTGGCAGACGACGTGCTGCGCCAGGGCGTCCAGGGCATCTCCGACCTGGTCACGCTGCCCGGGCTGATCAACCTGGACTTCGCCGATGTGCGCACGATCATGAGCGAGGCCGGCAACGCCCTGTTGGGAATCGGCATGGGCGTGGGCGAGCACCGTGCCACCGAGGCCGCCACGCAGGCGGTGTCCTCGCCGTTGCTGGAAACCTCCATGGACGGCGCGCGCTCGATCCTGCTCTCGATCACGGGAGGCGTGAACCTGTCGCTGTGGGAGGTCAACGAGGCCGCCAAGTCGGTTGCCGAGGCGGCCCACCCGGACGCCAACATCATCTTCGGGGCGATGGTCGATGAGAAGCTCGACGACCAGGTTTGGGTGACGGTCGTCGCCACGGGCTTTGGGGAGGATGGGCGCCGCAAGAGCGCCGAGCGCTTCCGCGAGCCGGCCTCCGGCGAGGTGAAGGTCCAGCGTGCGCCGAGCCGCCCCTCCGGGCGGCGGGAGCGGCCCGAGGCGCCTGCGCGCCGCGGTGGGCTCTCGGAGCTGGAAGTTCCCGAGTTCCTGCCCAACCGCTGAGCCGCCGTCCCGCGGGCGCCGGTGAACCGGGGTAGCGGGGCGCCCACGGCTACACCTGTGGTATCGCACTGACAATGGGCCGGTCGGGAAAGGGCGTCGTAGCAGCCGGGCATCCGCTCACGGCGCAGGCCGGCGCGAGGGTGCTGCGCGAGGGGGGCAACGCGGTCGATGCTGCCCTGGCGGCGATGCTCACTTCCTTCGTCAGCGAGTCGCTGCTAACCGGGCTGGGCGCGGGCGGCTACATGATGGTGGCGGGCGCGGGCCGCGAGCCGACGCTGCTGGACTTCTTCGTCGAGGCGCCCACGCGGGCCGGCGACGGCTCGGAGGCCGATCTGATCGCGCTGGGGGTGTCCTTCGGAGATGCCGAGCAGATCTTTCACATCGGACCTGCGTCGTGCGGGGTCTACGGCGCGCCCGCGGGGGTGTGCGAGGCCGCGCGCCGCTGGGGCACCGTGCCCCTGCAGGATCTTGCCGAGCCCGCGGCCAGGCTGGCCCATCGCGGCGTCCCGGTGAACGCCGGCCAGGCCTACGTCGCCCACATCCTCACCGGGCTGCTCAGCTCCACCCCTGAGGTCGCCGCCCTGTGGGCCCCCGGCGGCACGCTGCTGCGCGAGGGCCAGACGCTGCGCGATCCCGACCTCGGCGAGGCGCTGCTGCGGCTCGCGCGCGAGGGGGCCGAGCCGTTCTACACCGGCGACATCGCCGACGCGGTCTGCTCCTGGCTGCGCGAGCGCGGCGGCTCGCTCACCGCGGCGGACCTCGCTCGCTACAGGGCGCTGGAGCGCGATCCGGCGCGGGTCGCCTACCGCGACCGCGAGATCCTCACCAACCCGCCGCCCTCCGCCGGCGGCACGCTGCTCGCCTATGCGCTGGCGCTGCTTGGCCGCCAGCCGGCCCCGCCCTCGCTGGAGGGCATCGTGGAGGCGATGGCGGCGGCACAGCGAGAGCGCACGGCGGAGTTCGTGGAGGGCCTGGCGGACCCGGGCTTCCTCGAGCGCTTCCTCGCCAACCGCCTGGGCTCCACCACGCACATCTCGGTGCTCGACGCCCAAGGCCTTGCGTGCTCGGTGACATGCACCAACGGCGAGGGCTCCGGCGTGGTGGTGCCGGGAACGGGCATCCACATGAACAACGTCATGGGCGAGGCCGACCTGAACCCGCTGGGCTGGCACCGCCACCCCGCGGGTAGGCGCATGCCGAGCATGATGGCGCCCTCGGTGGTGATGCGCGCGGGCGAGGTGGAGCTCGTGCTTGGCAGCGCCGGATCCAGCCGCATCCGCTCCGCGCTGCTGCAGACGATCGTCGGCGTGGTCGATCGCGGCCTGTCCGCGCGCGAGGCGGTGGAGGCCCCGCGTGTCCACTTCGAGGATGGCGTGCTCTACGCCGAGCCGGGTATCGAGGCCGGCGAGCTGGGTCAGGCGATGGAGGTTGTGCGCTTCGCCTCGATCAACCTGTTCTTCGGCGGGGTGCAGGCCGCCCTCGCCCATGGCGAGGTGCTGGAAGGCGCGGGGGACCCGCGGCGGGGAGGCGTGGCGCTCGGCGTGTGAGCCGCCGCGCTGCTACTCCTCCTCGGGGTCCGCGTGCATGTCGCGCAGCGCCATGCTTTCGGCCAGCCGCAGCAGGCCGATCAGCGAGTGCGCGCTCACTTCGCTGCTGCGCATCGCCACCTCCGAGCCGTGCGGCCCGATGATCTCCACGATCGTGCACACATCGCCGATTTCGCAGTCCTCGCCGAAGCGCTGTTCCAGGGCCTCCATCTGCGCCGCCACGACGTTTCCTATCTTCGTTGCATCCATTGCCATGCGATCCACCCTTTCATAGCGTTCTAGCCGAAGCGCACCTTGCCGTTGGAGCGGGCGCGCGCCTGGGCGCGCTCGACCAGCGCCAGGCGCTCGATCGCACCTTCCAGCATCAGCGTGAGCAGGCGCATGCGTGCGTTCTCCGAGCGCAGCTCGAGCAGCTGCTGCTTGGCGTCGGGCTCGAACTCCACGGTGGCCGCCATCCGATATGAGTCGAGCTCTGCGAGCTCCTGCTCGCTCATCTCGCGGTCGGTGGCCTCCATCACGAGGTCCCGGTAGAGCTCGCGTGCAGCGCGTGCCGCGCCGGCGTCGACATCCTCGGGCTCCTCCGCCAGGAACTCCACGACGCCTGCTGGATATGGCAGGTCGTCCTGGCGTGCGACCAGGCGAAACGGCGTGCGTCCCCGCGCCAGGATGTTGAGCCTGCCGTCGTCCATGCGCTCGAGCACCTGCTCGACCTCGCATGAGCAGCCCACCGGCTTGAGCTCCTCATCCGAGAGCCAGACGATGCCGAAGGACCGCTCCAGCGTCCCCGGCGCGGCCTCCAGGCAGCGCTCGATCATCTTGCGGTAGCGGTCCTCGAAGATGTGCAGCGGCACGCCCTCGCTCGGCAGTGCCACAAGGCCAAGGGGAAAGAGGGGGAAGCTGCTTGAGACCTGCTCGGGCATGGCTCCTGAGTTTAGGAGCGCAGGGCTCGTGGCGGGGTGCACGGGGCTGTGGCGCTAGCCCGTGTCGCCCTTGTGCGCGGTGATCATCAGGTTGTAGAAGATCGCCGGCGGCAGCCGCGACTCGAGCAGCCTGCGATCGAGCTGCTGCAGCATCAGGTAGCCGCGGTAGGCGTACATCCGCCAGGCCCACGGGATCTGCTCGGGGTCGGCGGTCGCCTCCAGCGTCCGGTTGGTCCAGCCGAACCAGTTCGCCAGCAGCTCCTCCCCGCACACGCTCACCTCGCACAGGCCCGCCCGCCGGGCGGCGCCCGAGAGCTCGCCGGGCGAGAACGCGTGGACGTCGACGAAGCCCTCGAGCGCCGCGTCGGCGGGCCCGTCCTGCTGCCCCGGCGCGGCGCTCGCGCCGATCGCGCGCCGCCACGCCGGCGCCAGCGCGCCGGCGACGCGCTTGGGGACGTTGGCCAGACGGTCCCCGTAGCGCGAGGGCTCACCCGCGAACAGCAACGTCCCGCCCGGCGCGAGCACCCGCTCGAACTCGCAGAATGCGCGCCGCAGGTCCGGAATGTGATGAAGCACGGCGTGCCCCAGCACGAGGTCGAAGCTGGCGTCCGCGAAGGGCAGCCGCTCGGCGTCGGCCTGCACGCTCGCCACCTCCAGGCCCAGGCGTTGCGCGTTGGCGCCCAGCGTCTGCAGCATGCCCGGAGAGATGTCGCTGCAGGTGGCCTGGCCGATCATGCCGGCGCGCATCAGGTTCAGCGTGAAGTAGCCCGTTCCCGCCCCTATCTCCAGCGAGCGCGCGAAGTGGCCCGGATCGCCTCCCAGGGCCTTGCGAACCTTCGCGAGCACCTGGTCCTGGCCCATATCGCCGAAATCGATGCCCCACTTGGCGTCGTAGTGCCCCGCCGCCACGTCGTGGTAGCGGGTGTTCACATCGCGGATCTCCTCGGCGCTGAGCACGGGCGTCACGGATCGGCACCATATACTCGCGCGCCGTGCCCACGCCTTCCACCGCGCGGCTTCCCGCTCCGATAGACACCCGTTGAGCTCCGGCGTATACGCGCAACGCGACCAGCCCGACGGCGTCCCGCCGCTCGCGCTCACCGGCGAGCGCACGCTGCCCGACGTTCCGGAGGAGAACTACTGGTACCGGCGCCATCTCATCGTCTATGAATGGATCGCCGCGCGCACAGCGGGTATGAGCGTCATCGACATGGCCTGCGGGGAGGGGTACGGCTCGGCGGTGCTCGCGCAGAGCGCTGCGCAGGTCGTTGGTGTCGATGCCAACCCGGAGGCGCACGAGCACGCGCGCCTGCGCTACCGCGCGCCCAACCTGCGCTTCGAGCGGGCGCTCGTGGAAGGCTTCTCCGAGCCGGCTCAGGCCGTGGTGTTCCTGCAGACGATCGAGCACCTGCAGCAGCCCGGAGCGGTGCTCGACCACTTCCGCTCGCTGGTGGGCGAGCGCAGCGGGACCGTGTACGTCTCCACTCCCAACGTCCTCACCCTCGCGCCCAAGGGCGCCGAGCGGTCGGGCAACCCCTGGCACGTGCACGAGTACCGGCGCGAGGAGTTCGAGCGGCTCTGCCGAGAGCACTTCGCCTCGGTCGAGCTCCACGGGCTATTCCACGCGGGCAAGCTGCGCATGCACGAGCTCGCCCTGCGCGCCGGCTGGGACAGGGTTCATGCGCTGCTGGGGCTGACCGGGCGCTTCTACGACCGCTTCACGCCAGCCATCTCCACGCGCGATTTCGTTCTGCGCGCCGCCACCGAGGCCGACATGGACCGCTCGCTGGACTTCCTGGCGGTGTGCCGCACGTGAGCGGCGCCCAGGATCGCGGGGCCCTCGCGATCGTGCTGCACACCCACATGCCCTACGTGGAGGGGTTCGGCACCTGGCCGTTCGGGGAGGAGTGGCTGTGGGAGGCCATCGCCTCGTGCTACCTGCCCGTGCTGGAGCTGCTCGACGGCGGCGCTCCGCTGACGCTGTCGGTGACGCCCGTGTTGCTGGACCAGCTGGAGGCGCCGCACATCCAGGAGCGCTTCGCCGCGTTCGTCACAGAGGTCAGAAGGACGACCCATCAACTCGACGCGAAGGGCCTGCGCGACACCGGCATGGCGCAGCTGGCGAGCGAGGTGGAACGCTGCTGGTCCGAGGACTATGCCGGGGCCCCGGCGCGCCTGGCCGCGATCCCGGGCGGCCTGGCCGCAGGGCTCGCCCGGCACGCCTCATGGACCTCCTCGGCCACCCATGCGATCCTGCCCCTGCTCGCAACCGACGCGTCGCTGCGCCTGCAGGTCCAATCGGGCATCGACTCCCATCGCCGGCGCACGGGCGGGGAGTGGCGCGGCGGGTTCTGGCTGCCGGAGTGCGCATACGCGCCGTGGCTGCTGAGGGCCCTGGAGGACGCCGGGGTGGCCGCCGTGTGCGTGGAGCTGACCGGCGAGCTCGGCCTGTGCTCGCCCGATCACCTGCAGCCGCTGCTGAGCGACGCGGGAGTGGTGCTCGTGCCCCTGGACCGGGCGACCATCGATCTGGTGTGGGGCGCGCGCGGCTATCCCGCCGCGGGCGCCTACCGCGATTACCACCACCTCACCGTCCACCATCACAACCCGTGGAACAACGCCGGCGATCCCTACGACCGCCAGGCCGCGCTCGTGCTCGCGCGCGAGCACGCGCAGGATTTCGTGGCACGCACGATCGCCCGCCTCGCCCAGGCGCGTGCCGCGCGGGGGGACGCACCGCTGGCCGGTGGCGGGCTGGTGGTGTGCGCGATCGATACCGAGCTGCTGGGTCACTGGTGGTATGAGGGCACGGCGTGGCTGGCGGCCGTCGTGCAGGAGTGCGCCCGCCAGGGCCTGGAGCTGCTGGAGCTCGATGACGCGCTCGCCCGCCACATGCCCGTGCCGGGCGCGCCCGGGCAGACCCCGTGCAGCTGGGGCCAGGACGGGGACCTGTCGACTTGGTCGGGCCCGCCGGTCGCCGAGATGGCCTTCGCGACGCGCGCCGCCGAGCTGGAGGTCATAAGGGCGGGCTCAGCCGCCGGTGCCTGCGCGGTGCGCGAGCTGCTGGCGCTGCAGTCCAGCGACTGGGCCTTCATGCTCTCCCGGGGGATCGCCTCCCCCTACGCGCGCGAGCGCTTTGACGGACACCGCGCTGGGCTCTCGCGCGCCCTTGCCGGGGGCACGGGCGCAGGCGAGGCGCTGCGCAACCTGGCGGTCGACGCCGACCCGGCGATCCTGCTGGCCCCCTGAGCGCGCCCGCTACTCCCAGCGCATCAGCGCCGGGGTCGCGCGCATGCGAATGACCTTCGCGGGGGACCCCGCGAGCACCGAGTTCGCCGCAAACGACTTGGTCACCACCGCGCTGGTGCCGATCACGCTGTTCTCGCCGACCGTCACGCCGCGCAGCAGGCACGCTCCGTAGCCGATCCACACGTTGTGGCCCACCACCACGTCGCGCTTGTAGATGCCCTGCTCGCGGATCGGGCGCTCGACCTCGGTGACGCCGTGGTCGAAGTCGATCATCATCACGCGGTCGGCGATGATGCACTCGCGGCCGATCGACACGTGCTGGAAGGCGGAGATCGTGCACTCCTGACCCATCACCGTCTTGGCGCCGATGCTCACTTCGCCCTCGTGCACGCGGATCTTGCAGTCGTGCCCGATCCATGCCCAGCGCCCGATCCGCAGGGTCGCGCCGGGGCCGATCTCGAGCTTCGCGCCGGGGCAGATGAAACACAGCCCGTCGGTCTGCAGGCGCCTGCCGAAGCGGAGCTTCAGGTAGGCCAGGCGCGCCAGCAGATGGGCGTAGTCACGGCTGATCATGTGATTGGCTCGCATGAACCGCGCCAGCGCGAGCGGGCCTCCACGCAGTGGTGGCGGAGGCAGACGCGCTGGAAGGGGGTCCTTCGGCGGAGGGGGCTTTGCTGCTGGGTCGGCCAGGAGCTCCATTGGCCTGGAATCGTAGGGGACGGCGCGCCGAGTCTGCCCGCGGCGGATCCCCTGCGATGATTGCCCACTCGATGGCGCCCCCCAACCTCGCCCAGCGACTGCTCGACGGAGACCGCCGCGCGCTGGCGCGGGCGATCACGCTCGTCGAGGACGACCGCCCGGAGGGGTGGGAGATCGTCCGCGAGATCTACCCGCACACCGGGCGCGCGGAGGTGGTTGGGTTCACGGGCCCGCCCGGTGTGGGCAAGTCCACGCTGATCGGCGCACTTACCAAGGCACGCAGGGATCAGGGGCGAACCGTGGGCGTGCTGTCGGTCGATCCCTCTTCGCCGTTCACGCACGGCGCGCTGCTCGGCGACCGCATACGCCTGAGCGAGCACTTCCTCGACCAGGGCGTCTTCATCCGTTCGATGGCCAACAGGGGGGCTCTCGGGGGCCTTTCCGAGGCGGCCCTTCAGGCCGCGCTGCTGCTCGACGCTGCGGGCCGCCAGGACGTGTTCGTGGAGACCGTCGGGGTGGGGCAGGCGGAGATCGACATCATCGATCACGCCGACACGATCGTGCTGGTGCTGATGCCCGGCTCGGGCGACTCGATTCAGGCGCTGAAGGCGGGGGTGATGGAGATCCCCGACGTGATCGTCATCAACAAGGCCGAGCATCCGCTGACCGACACGATGGTTCGCGAGATACGTGGCGTGCTTTCGCTGGCCAACCTCGACCGCACGCCCGAGCAGGTGCGCGAGACCTGGCGCGTGCCGATCATCAAGACCGAGGCCAGCCGCGGCGTCGGCGTGGATCAGCTCGTGCAGAGCCTCGCCGAGCATCGCGCGTTCATCCTCGAGCACGGGCAGCTGCAGGAGCGGCGCGGGCGCAACCTGCGCAACGAGGTCCTGGCGATCGCCACGGCCCGCATGCGCAGGCGCCTGGAGGAGGAACTTCGCGAGGACGAGCAGTTCCAGGCGCTGCTGGAGCAGGTCGTCCAGCGCAGGCTGGACCCGGCCAGCGCCGCCTCGCAACTGCTCGCCCGCGCCGCCGGAACAGCCGACGGCGGCTAAGGTGTAACGGAGTTGGATTCAGCGCTCGCCGCGCTCGTTCCGATGGCGTTGATCGCCTGCACCGTGAACGTGACGGCCGTGCCTTTGGTGAGTTCTTTCACTTCGCATTTTTTTTCGCTCGTTTCGCACGTCTTGCCCGACGTTGAGGTGACCTTGTATTTGGTGATCGCCGAGCCGCCGTTCCAAGCGGACGCGGTCCAGGTGACTTTGGCGGTGCCGCTGCCCGCGGTGGCGGTCGGGGCGGCGGGCGGGTCGGGCGTGACTGTGATGCCCCACTTGCGCGCCAGATAGTCCTCGACGGTGCGGCGTTCGGCGGTGCTCAGCACGCGGCTGAGCACGATGACCTCCGCGATCTGCCCGCAGAAGGGGTTGGCGCCCCCGAACGCGCCGACCTGGATGGCTTCGTCGGTTTCGTTGCCGTATTCGAGTTTGCTGCTCGACGCCGCCTGTGCGTCGACGTCGACGGTCACTTTGTTTTCGGTGGTTTCGTATGTGGCGCTGCCCACATAGGAGGTGCTGTTTGTGGCGCCACCGCTGCCGCTGAAAATCGACGCGTTGTCATATATCGACAGGTTGGAGCCGCCATCGGTGAAGAACGCGTGGATCCCCTGCCCCGAGACGAGGTTGCCTGCACAGCTCGACGTGGGCCGGTAGACGGCAAGCTCGGTGTAGCTGGAGTTCGTGGGCCAGCCCGAGGCCTTGGACAGGTACGCGCCTTCTTTGAAGGTCACAGCCATCCTGCCGGAGAAGCCTTCGGTGTTCGACAGCGGAGCCGTGCCGGGAGCGGTCACATTGTTGGCTTTGCCGGACTTGTCCTTCCAAGCGGAGACCGCCTGGCCCGCTTCGGTGACTTTGGTTGTCATCGCGGTGTTCTGGTAGAGCGTGGAGAGGTCCTCACCGTCGAGCCACAGGAACGCGCCCGTTCCCGTGAGGATGGACGGGAAGGGCGTCGCGCTGGCCGAGCCCGATGAAGCTCCGGTACCGACCGCGTTGGTCGCGGTCACGGTGAGCGTCTGCGTTTCGCCGTCGGTCAGCCCCGTGATCGTGCAGGTCGTCGCACCGGTGGTGGTGCACGTTTTGCCCGCCGGGCTCGCGGTCGCGGTATACCCGGTGATCGCCGCGTTACCGGTGGATGCCGGCGCGGTCCAGCTCACCGTTATCTGTGCTTCGCCGGCGGTCGCGCCGACGCCGGTTGGGGCTCCCGGGACGCTCGCGCCAAAGATCGTCACCGCCGGCGTGGAGGTCAGTTTTTCGTATTCCGCCGGCGCGCCGGAGGGAATGCTGAAATGCACCCGCAGGTGGTCCACGCCGGTGCCCACGAGCGCGGAGAGGCCCGAGCTCTTGAAGCTCGGAGAAGCCGAGTTGAGCGTTGAGAGCGGCGCGCTGGCGACCAGCACCGTTTCGGTTGCGTTGCATTTCGCGGCTTCGCTGGCCGAGCCTTGCTGCCATACCGCGCTGCAACGGTCGATTTCGACGTGCAGCCCGTTGGCTTTCGTGTCGAGCAGCGTGCTGCTCGAGGTCGCGATGGTGAAGCCGATGTCTTTCGGTTCAGAGCCATCCCCGCGGATGTTCAGCAGATAGTCCCTGCTGGCGGCGGGCGCGATGCCGGTGATCGAGTAGGACTGCTTCTCCGAGCTCAGCGGGATGCTCACCCCGACGCTCAGCAGCGGCGGCGTCGTGATGGTGGTGCTGCGACTCGACGCCACGGTATCGGTCGAGAAGGTCCCGGCGATCCGCGCGCCGGACACCGCCGCCACGGTGACAAGGCCGGCTAGCACGAGCCACCTCATGACGCCCGGCGCCTAGCGCGTGGCGGGCACCGCCGGTACCCGCCCTCGGCGGTGGCGTGCCCGCAGCGGTGCGCCCAGCAGCTGGGCCTCTATCCACGGCATCAACAGCATCAGCGGCAACAGGCCGATCGCCATGTACACACCGCGGCTGCTCAGGTCGCTCACCAGCGTGCCGACCCATACCGGCAGGACATGCGCGACCCGCCAGACCGTCTCGGGCGTTTCGAAGGTGACCACCTGGCGATCATCGATCGGGTTGGCGTCCCCGCGCGCAACGACCACGATCTTCCCGCCCCTGAGCTCCGCGGAGACCACCCTGTGCGTGACGGGCAGCGGCTCACCGGGGCGGTGGAAGCTGATGATCTGCCCGCGCGTGAGCCACGCGGCGACGGTCGGGCGGTAGATGATCAGGGCGCCGACCGGGATCGTCGGGCGCATGCTCCCGGTCCTCTCCGCGGCGACGCGGTAGTCGCCGCTCGCGCTCATCAGCGCGAGAGCCGCATTGCAGGCGATCATCGCGATCAGCGCCAGAGCCGCCAGCACCTGAATCGATTTGAGCAGGGCGCGCATGATCGAAAGCAGGCGACCCTCCCGGCGGGCGCCCGAGCGCCCGCCGGATGGATCTGCTTGCCGCCTTTGATCAGTGGTAGGAGCCGCCGGTTGCCTGGGTGGCGGTGAACGTGTACTTGATTTCGCTGCTCAGCCCGGCCGTTCCGGTGCTGGCGGAGGGCAGCGCATAGTGGAAGCGCAGGTAGTCCGCGCCACCGTTGGTCAGCGATGCGAGCGTCGACGTGTAGGTGACACCTTCGCTGATGATTTTCGAGAGCGCCGTCGAGGCGGTCAGCGTTTTTTCAGTTCCGGTGCACGTTGCGGCTTCGGTTGTGGCCGTCTGTTTCCAGGCAACCGTGCAGTCTGAGATCGTGAGCTGCAGCCCGTTGGTCGCGTCGGTGTTCAGCAGGCTCGATTTTTCGGCTACCGCCGTGAGCGCGATGCTCGCGTAGTTCAGACCGCCCGTGGGGTTGGAGAGCTCGAGCGTGCGGTCGCCGAAGTCGCCGGGCGCCATGCCGCTGATCGCGGTCGTGAACGGGCCCACGCTGGGGTCGGTGAGGGTGAAGGCGAATGAGCCGGAGCTCACGGTCTGGGTGCGCGCGCCGGACGCCGTGAAGGTGGAGAGAGTGCCGGCTACGGCGACACCGATCGTGGCGAGCAGGGCTGCGAGGGCGGCGAGCGCTCCGCGTTTGCCCCCGAGCCAGGCGGCGCCGCGGCGGCGCTGGGCATGTTCGGGCGAATCGTAAGGACGTGCATCGACCTGCATGGGAAACCCCCCTATGTCAGCTGGCGGCACCGGGATGGCGCCGCTCTCATCGGTCTGGGCCCCACATCGGCATGCCAAAGCGGGACTTGAGGCCCGCAGCGCCTCGTGCCGCGCCGGCGTGGGCGCTCTCAGGCGCCGAGCGCGCGGGCGATGACCATCTGCTGAACCTCGTCGGTGCCCTCGCCGATCGTGAGGATCTTCGCGTCGCGGTAGAAGCGGCACACCGGGTACTCCTCGATGTAGCCGTAGCCGCCGTGTATCTGCACGGCCTCCTCGGCGCAGCGAACCGCCAGCCGGCCGGTCTTGAGCTTTGCCTGGGCGGCGGTCAGCGTGAAGTTGCGCTTCCCGTCCTTCTCCAGGGCGGCCTTGTGCACCAGCAGCCTGCCGGCGGCGATCTCCGTCGACATGTCGGCCAGCTTTGCCTGGATCGCCTGGAACTTGGAGATCGGCTTGCCGAAGGCGCGGCGCTCGCGTGCGTAGGCCAGCGCCTGGTCGAGCGCACCCTGCGCCAGGCCCACGCCCATCGCGGCGACGCCGATGCGGCCGATGTCGAGGATGTGCAGGAACTGCTTGAAGCCTGCCCCGCGGGGGCCGAGCAGGTTCTGCTCCGGGACGTGGCAGTCGGTGAAGCTCAGCGGGCGGGTGTCAGAGGCGTTCCAGCCCATCTTGCGGTAGGGCTCGCCCTGCTCGTAGCCGGGGGTGCCGTTGGCGACGATGAGGTTGGAGATCTCCCGCTCCCCGTCCTGCTCGGCGGTGACCGCCGTGATGCAGACCAGGCCGGAGATGCGGGTGCCGGCGTTGGTGATGAACTGCTTGGAGCCGTCGATCACCCATTCGCCGTCCTGCAGGCGCGCGCGTGTGCGGGTGTTCCCCGCGTCCGAGCCGGCCTCCGGCTCGGTCAGCCCGAACGCCCCGAGCACCTCGCCCGCGCACAGCCTCGGCATCCACTCGCGCTTCTGCTCCTCGCTACCGAACAGGTACAGCGGCTGGGTGCCAAGCGAGGTGTGCGCGCACAGTGTGATCGCGACCGAGGAGTCGACACGCGTCAGCTCCTCAACCGCGATCGCGTAGGCCAGCGTGTCGCCACCGCCCCCGCCGTACTCCTCGGGGAACGGGATGCCCATCAGCCCGAGCTTGCCGAGCTTGGCCACGATGTCGTAGGGGAAGGACTTGGTGCGGTCGAGCTCCTCGGCCACGGGGGCCACCTCGCCCTCGGCGAACTCGCGCACCGTTCGCCGGATCAGCTCATGCTCTGGGGAGAGGTCGAAGTCCATGGCGGCGCATTCTCCCAGGTCCGCGGCCCGGCGATGCGCCGCCGTCTCCTAGCATGGCGCCCGATGCTCTCCGGCGGCCTGATCCTCGACTTCCTCAAACCCGGGTGCACCCATCGCTACGGCGCTCACCGCTCCCAGCGTGCGGAGCTGTACCTGCCGCGCTCGGCGGGTCCGCATCCAGTGGTGGTGCTCATCCACGGCGGCTCCTGGCACAAGCGCTACGGGCGCATCGTCATGAGGGGCCTGGCCGCCGCGCTCGTGCGCCGGGGCCAGGCGGTGTGGAACATCGAGTACCGGCGTCTGGGGGAGGGGGGCGGATGGCCCGCGACCTTCCACGACGTGGCCGCGGCAATCGACCACCTCGGCGAGCTGCGCGCGCCGCTTGACCTGGGGGGCGTCAGCGTCGTGGGCCACTCCGCGGGAGGTCATCTGGCGCTGTGGGCGGCCGGGCGCGAGCGGCTGCCGAGCGGCGCCGTCGGCTCCGAGCCGGTCGTGGCGATCGCGCGCGCCGTCGGGCAGGCGCCCGTCAGCGATCTGGCGGGCGCCTACAGGCTGTGGCGCGGCGGAGCGGCGCGGGCGCTGATGGGCGGCGGGCCTGATGAGGTCCCCGAGCGCTACGCGGTCGGGGACCCGATCGCGCTCGTGCCGCTGGCGATCCCGGTGCTGATCGTCCACGGCGTGCTCGACGAGGTCGTCGCGATCGAGCTGAGCCGCAACTACCTCGCCCGCTCGCGGGCGCAGGGCGGCGATGTCGAGCTGATCGAGATCGAGGGCCCCGGCGGCCGGCACAGGGCTCACATCGACCCTCGCGGCGCAGCCTGGTCGGCTGCGGCTGACTGGCTGGCAGAGTCCGGCGGGGGCGTCCGGGCGCGGGCGGCCTAGGCGCAGTAGGAGCGCGCGAGCTCCACGAGCAGGCGCACGCCGTAGCCGGAGGCGCCCTTGCCGGCGTAGGCGCGTTCCAGGTCCCAGGCCGAGCCCGCGATGTCCAGGTGCGCCCAGGGGGTGTCCTCGACGAAGTTCGACAGGAAGCTCGCGCCGATGATCGCGCCCGCCTTGCGGGCCTCCGGAGCGTTGTCCAGGTCGGCATAGCGGCCCTTGACGGCCTCGGCGTACTCCTCGTGCAGGGGCAGGCGCCAGACGATCTCGCCCGTGCGCTCGCCGGCGCGGGTCAACCGCGCGGCGAGCTCGTCGTCGTTGCTCATCAGCCCGGCGTAGGTGGAGCCCAGCGCGACGATCACCGCCCCGGTGAGCGTCGCCAGATCGACGATCTGCTCGGCGCCCATCTCGCGCGCATGCCACAGGCAGTCGGCGAGCACCAGCCTGCCCTCGGCGTCGGTGTTGTTGATCTCGACCGTGCGCCCGTTGGCGGCGGTGACGATGTCCCCGGGCTTGACGGCGCGGCCGTCGGGCATGTTCTCGGTGGCGCCAACCACTCCGACGAGCGCCAGTGGCAGGCGCATCCGGGCGATCACCCCGATCGCCTCGAGGACAGCCGAGCCGCCGGACATGTCGAACTTCATCTCAGACATCTTCGCCCCGGGCTTCAGCGAGATGCCGCCGGTGTCGAAGGTGACGGCCTTGCCGACGAGGCCGAGCGTCGGGGCTCCCGCGCTGGGGCCCTCGGGGCACTCGTATTTGATCGTGATCAGCGCCGGCTCCTGCTCGGAGCCCAGCGCCACCGCGGAGAAGGCTCCCATGCCGCGCGCGGCAATCGCCTCGCGTCCCTCGACCGTCACCGAGACGCCCTCCAGCTCGTCCGCCATCGCTCGCGCGTACTCGCCGAGGGCGGTGGGCGTGAGGTCGTTGCCGGGGCGGTTCTGCAGGTCGCGCGCACGGTTGACCGCCTCGCCCAGCAGCGCACCGTCGCTCACCGCGCCCGCGACGGCCGGCTCGCCGGAGAGGATCAGGCGAGCGATCGGCCCGGCGCCATCGCGCTCCTGTGCGCCGCTCTCGTGCGAGGCGGACTTGTGCAGCTCGAATCGGTAGTCGCGCAGCATCGTCCCCTCCACCAGCGCTGCGGCCAGCGCCTGCGGCTGCTCGCTCTCGGGCAGCAGCCAGCAAAGGGCTTGCGCGGATATCTCACGGGCGCGCTCGGCGGCGCGGGCGGCGGCGACACGCGCGCGCTCGGGTGTGAGCTCCTCGCGCGGGCCCAGCCCGACCACCAGCCAGCGTTTTCCTCCGGCGTGCGTGACCGCCAGCGCGCCGAGCTTCCCGCGGGCCTCGCCCGAGGCGATGAGCTCGCCGACCTCGGCGGGGCTCCCCGGCGCCGGCCCCGAGCCCGGGTAGAGGCCCACCGCGACCGTGTCCGCGTCGCTCAGATCAGGGCCGAGCGTGAGATGGGATATCTCCATGCGCGCGCACGATAGCCGCCCGAAGCGGCGATCGAGCCCCGGGCGAACGCGCGGGGGTCCACTACCATTCTCCCTCGTCGTTCCACCCCACTGATCCCAGGAGAGGCCTCACCCAATGCCAAAGACAGTGATCCTCGGCGCAGCACGCACACCCATCGGCAAGATGGGGGGCGGCTTGGCGTCGGTCGACGCGACCGAGCTCGGAGGCCTTGCGATCGAGGCGGCGCTCGAGCGCGCGGGCGTGGAGCCCGGCCAGGTCGAACACGTGGTGATGGGGCAGGTGCTGCAGGCCGGCCAGGGCCAGATTCCCTCGCGCCAGGCGCAGATCAAGGCCGGCATCCCCAAGGATGTCTCATCCGAGACCGTCAACAAGGTGTGCGCCTCGGGCCTGCGCGCCTCGGTCATCCTCGACCAGGCGATCCGCGCCGGCGACCTCAGCGTCGGCGTGGGCGGCGGCATGGAGTCCATGTCCAAGGCGCCCTATCTGCTGCCCCAGGCACGCTTCGGCTACCGCATGGGTGATGCGGAGATACTCGATGCGATGGTCCACGACGGGCTCACCAACCCCTTCTCGGGCAAGCAGATGTTCATCGAGGCCACCGAGGTGGGCGATGAGCTCGAGATGACGCGCGCAGACCTCGACCGCTGGGCGCTGCGCTCGCACGAGCGCGCGCTGGCGGCGACCGACGAGGGCCGCCTGGCCGAAGAGATCGTGCCGGTGACGGTCAAGGGCCGCAAGCAGGACACGATCGTGGAGATCGACGAGGGGCCCAGGCGCGACACCTCGCTGGAGAGGCTCGCGGCGCTGCCCGGGCTGGTCGGCAAGGACGGCTCGCACACCGCCGGCAACTCCCCCGGGGTCAACGACGGCGGCGGCGCGCTGGTGCTGGCCTCCGAGGAGTGGGCGGTGGCCAACGGCAAGGAGGCGCTTGGCGAGATCCTCGCGCACGCGCAGAGCGCCAACGACTTCGCCTACCTGGCCACCACGCCGGCGAGCGCCGCCAAGAAGGCGCTCGAGAAAGCCGGGCTGCAGCCGGGCGACATCGATGTGTGGGAGATCAACGAGGCGTTCGCCTCCGTGACGCTCAACTCGATCCGCATGCTCGGCATCGACGAGGAGCGCGTCAACGTCAACGGTGGCGCGGTCGCGCTCGGGCATCCGATCGGTGCCTCCGGCGCGCGCATCCTGGGGACCCTGCTGCTGGAGCTGCGCCGTCGCGGCGGCGGCCTTGGCTGCGCGGCGATCTGCTCGGGCGGGGGCCAGGGCGACGCGGTGATCCTGAAGGTCTAGTGAGCGACGCCGCAGACGGCGCCGCCCGCCCGCAGCCGGGCTCCGCGCGCGGCGCCGCTTTCTTCGACCTCGACAAGACGCTGATGGCGGGCTCGTCGGGCATCTTCTTCGCCCGGGCCGCCTACGAGACGGGCATGATCAGCCGCGGTCGCCTGGCGCGCGACGTCTACGAGAACGTGCGCTTCCGCCTGCTGGGCTCGACCGACGACCGCGCCGACGACGTGCGCAGAAGGGTCGGGGAGATGATCGCGGGGGTGCGTGTGCGGGACCTGCAGCGGCTCTCCCCGCGCGTGCTCGCGGGTGTGCTGCCGCGCCTGTATCCGCAGATGCTCGAACGGGCCTACGCGCATCAGGACTCGGGCCTTCCCGTGTACATCCTCACAGCGGCCTCTCAGGAGATGGCGGATCTGCTGGCCGGCGTGCTCGCCTTCGACGGTGGTCTGGGTTCGCGCTCGGAGGTCATCGACGGCCGCTACACGGGCCGCCCGGCGGGGCCGTTCAACTACCGCGAGGGCAAGGTGCTGGCGATGCAGGAGGTGGCGGCGCGCGAGGGCATCGACCTGTCGCGCTCCTATGCCTACTCCGACTCGGAGTCCGACCTGCCGATGTTGCGCGCTGTGCGCTACGCCGTGGTCGTCAACCCCGATCCCGCGTTGCGGCGGATCGCCGCTGAAGAGGGCTGGGAGGTGGTCGAGCTGGATCAGCTGCGAAGGCGCCTGAAGTTGGTCGCAGCGCTCAGTGCCGGCACAGCGATCGCCTCGCTCGGCAGGTTCGCGCGTGCGCGTGTCACGCCCGGCGGCGATCCTCCTCCCAAGCGGTCCAGGCGGCCGTGGGCGAGGGATGGCGCGTAATGTATGCGGCCCCGCTCGACGGCTAGAGCGCACCAGCGAATGTCAACCCCCTCCCCAAACACGCAGAGCAAGATCCGCGTGGTCGTGGCCAAGCCCGGCCTCGACGGCCACGATCGCGGCGCCAAGATCATCGCCAGGGCGCTGCGCGACGCGGGCATGGAGGTGATCTACACGGGGCTTCACCAGACCCCCGAGCAGATCGTGGAGACCGTCATCCAGGAGGATGCCGACGCGGTCGGGCTCTCGATTCTCTCGGGTGCGCACATGACGCTGGTGCCGCGGATCGTGGACCTGCTGCGTGAGCAGGGCGTGGAGGACGTGCTGATCACGGTGGGCGGCACGATCCCCGCGGAAGACATCCCGGAGCTCAAGCGGCTGGGAGTCGCGGAGGTCTTCACGCCCGGCGCACCCACGCAGGCGATCGTCGATTTCATCCGCGCCGCCGCAGCCGGCGGGCGGGCGCCGACCACCTGATTGACTCGTCAGTCAACGAGCTGACGCGGTAGGATCGCATCCAACAGACCCCAAGGAGAAGTACACAGAATGAAGATATGCGTCCTGGTGAAGGAGGTTCCGGACGCCGCCGTCGAAAAGAGGATCGACCCATCGACGGGGCGGATGGACCGCAGCGGGGAGAAGAACCTCAACCCCTATGACACGCACGCCATCGAGGCGGCGATGCAGATCAAGGAGGGTGGCGCGGTTGCGGTCGAGGAGATCGTGGCCGTCACGATGGGACCCGACAGCGCGGTGCGCGCACTGCACAAGGCGGTATCCCTCGGAGCTGACCGGTCGGTTCACCTGAGCGACGCGGTCGTCGCCGGTTCCGACGTGGCCGCCACCGGCTACGCGCTCGCCAAGACGCTGGCGCGCGAGCAGCCCGACCTCGTGCTGCTCGGCCAGCAGTCAGACGACGGCGAGTGCTACACGATCGGCGCCGTCGTGGCCGAGCACCTGGGAATGCCCTCGCTGACGCAGGTGATCAAGATGGACGTCGACTCAGAGGCGCTGCGCTGCGAGCGCCAGGCCGAGTACGGCTACGACACCGTGCAGATCAAGCTCCCGGCGGTGATATCGGTCGGGGACGCGATCAACGAGCCCCGCTACCCATCGCTGAAGGCGATCATGGGGGCGAAGAAGAAGCCGCTCGATACGGTCACCGCGGCAGACGTCGAGATCGACGCGTCGAAGGTCGGCGGCGATAACTCGGCAGCCCAGTGGGTGTCCGCGAAGGCCCCTCCGGCGAAGGCCGCCGGCGAGATCATCGAGGACGAGGACACCGGCGAGACGGTCGAGAAGATCATCGCCTGGCTCGACGAGCGCAAGCTCATCTAAGGAGACCCTGAGAACAATGGCGAACATCCTGGTTTACGCGCTGCACTACGACGGCGCGATCAACAAGAACTCACTCGGGGCCGTCTCGGAGGGCGCGAAGCTGGCCGCCGAACTGGGCGGCGAGGCGCACGCGATCCTGCTGGGCGAGAACGTACCCGAGGACCTCGCTGCGTCACTCGGCAACTACGGCGCCAAGAAGGTGCTCGTGGCGGAGGGCCCCGAGGGGCTCGCCCAGCCGCTCGTCGACGCGATGGCCAAGGCGATCACCGACGGCGGCTACTCCTACGCGCTGTTCGGGGGAGGGCTTCTGGGCTTTGAGATCGGCGCGGGCCTTGCCGCGCGCCTGGGCGCCGGAGTGGTGATGGAGGTCACCGCCGTCCGCGCTGAGGGCGGCGAGCTGATCGCGGAGCGCCCGATCCTCGGCGACTCGGCGATCTCCGAGATCAAATACCGCTCCGAGGTCGGGATCATCATCGGACGCCTGAACGCTTTCGAGATCAAGGAGACCGGAGCGGGAGCCGCTGCGGTGGAGAAGCTCGACTTCCAGCTGAGCCCACAGGCACAGCAGGCGACGATGCTCACGCGCGGCGAACAGCGCGGCGCCGACGTCGACATCGAGGGTGCGAGCATCCTCGTGGCCGGCGGCCGCGGGCTCGGCAAGGCTGAGGGCTTCGAGCTCTGCGAGGCACTGGCTGCGGCCTTCGGAGGCAACAGCGCCGTCGCGGCGACGCGCGCGGTGGTCGACGCCGGCTGGTATCCCTACGCGGCCCAGATCGGCCAGACCGGCAAGACGGTCTCGCCCAAGCTCTACCTGGCGGCCGGTATCTCCGGGGCGATCCAGCACAAGGTCGGCATGCAGAGCTCGGAGAACATCGTCGCGATCAACAAGGACGCCAACGCGCCGATCTTCGAGTTCTCAGACCTGGGCATCGTTGGCGATCTGAACAAGATCCTGCCCAAGCTGACCGAGGCTGTGAAGGCCAAGAAGGCCAGCTGATATGTCAGGCCACGGCGGCTCGAGCAACGGGAAGGTCTCGCCGGCGCAGTTCCCGCCGCCGGTCGACTCACGCGAGGAGTTCATCAAGCGCGGCCTCGACAGCGAGGACGAGCTGATCGAGGTGGGTGTGGTGATCGTCGGCGGCGGCACCGCGGGGCTGGCATGTGCCAACCGCCTGCTGCAGCTGCTCGCCGACGATCCCGAGACGATGGAGCGCCTCGGGGAAGTGCCCGTGGCGGTGGTGGAGAAGGCCAAGACGTGCGGAGGGCACAACCTCTCCGGCGCGGTGATGCGCCCCGGCCCGCTCCAGGAGCTGTTCCCGGAGTTGAGCAGGGAGGAGTGGCGCAAGGAGGGCTTCGCCTTCGGCGAGGTCAAGAAGGAGTCGGTGTACATGCTGACCGGCCCCAAGACCAAGCTCCCGGTCCCGATCCCGGCGGTGCCGAACTTCAAGAACCACGGCAACGAGGTCGTCTCGGTCTCGGCCATGGCGCGCTACCAGCAGCGCCAGGCCGAGGAGGCCGGCGCATACATCCTCACCGAGACGGCAGCCACCCAGCTGATCGTCGAGAACGGGACCGTCGTCGGCGTGCGCTCCGGCGACAAGGGCCGCGGCAAGGACGGCGAGCCGCTGGGCAACTTCGAGCCCGGGACTGACATCAGGGCCAAGGCGACCGTCCTGGCGGAGGGTTGCTGGGGGCACCTGACCGGCGCCGCGATCCAGGAGTTCAACCTCGGCGAGGGGCGAGAGCCTCAGGTCTGGGAGCTCGGGGTCAAGGAGGTCTGGAAGGTGCCCAAGCCGCTTGACCGCGTGATCCACACGTTCGTGCAGCCGTGGCCGCTGAAGGTCGCAGCCAGGTACGGGCAGCTCGGCGGTACATGGATGTATCCGATGAAGGACGAGAAGACCGGCGAGGACCTCGTCTCGATCGGGTTCGTCGTCGACCTCAACTACCGCGATGCGACGACCTCGGCGCATGACCTGCTCCAGACATTCAAGATGCACCCGCTCGTCAAAGGGATCCTCGAGGGCGGCGAACGCGTCGCGTGGGGCGCGAAGGCGCTGCCGGGCGGCGGCTACTGGTCGATGCCCAAGCTGTCGATGCCCGGCGCGGTGCTCGTCGGGGACTCCGGCGGCATGGTCGACACGGCGGCCCTGAAGGGCGTGCACCACTGCATCATGTCGGGCAAACTCGCCGCCGAGACGATCTATGCCGCACTGGTGCGGGGCGAGACGAGCTTCGAGTCCTACGAGGAGGCGGTCGAGAACTCCACGATCGGCACCGAGCTGTATCAGGTGCGCAATACGCGCCAGGCCTTCCAGAAGGGCTTCGTCGCAGGCAGCCTGCTGGCGGGTCCTTCGATCATGTCAAAGGGCAAGGTCCCCCCGGGCCGGCAGGAGTGGCACCGCGACGACGCCGAGCCGATGTTCGTCGGCGACACCAGCGAGCGCTACCCCAAGCCGGACGGCAAATACACCTTCGACAAGCTCTCCTCGGTGTTCATCACCGGCAACGCTACGCGCGACGATGCGCCCAACCACATTCGCCTGCAGAAACGTGTGCCCCGGGAGATCGCCGAGACCTGGCGCTGGATGTGCCCCGCCGGCGTCTATGAGATACCCGAGGACGCGCCCGAGCACGGCATCGTCGATGTGATCGTCAACTACACCAACTGCGTGCAGTGCGGCGCCATCACCGCCAAGGGCGGACGGCTGACGACGCCCGAGGGTGGGGACGGCCCGCTCTACCAGATCACCTGAGCAGCGGCACGCCGTGGGCGCGAAACGTGCGCCCGCTCGCGGCGGGCGCGAAACCTACGAGCATCTGCTGTGTTAGGACACACGATGAGCATCGTCAACCGCATTCGTGTGCGCAAGCTCGCCCTGCCGGCGGCGCTCGTGTGCGCTCTGGCAGCACCCGCGGCTGTCGCGGCGGCGCCTGCGACGAGCTCGCCCGCTGCGGACACGGCGTCCTCGACCCTCGCCAAGCCACCGGCGTCGGCGTTTGTGGAACAGTGCCTCATCGCCGGGGAACAGGCGCAGCGCTCGGCGACGTTCGTGGGTGAAATGACCGCCATTCCCGGCAGCGCGCGCATGGAGATCCGCATCTCGGTGCTCGAGCGGCTACCCGGCGAAATCGGCTTCCATGCCGTTACCTCGCCGGGGCTGGGCGTGTGGCGCAGCGCCGCCTCGGGAGTCAAGGATTACAAGTACCTCAAACAGGTCAGCGACCTCGCTGCTCCCGCTGTGTATCGCGCCGAGGTCAGGTTTCGCTGGCTGAACGACAAGAACCATCCGATCCGCTCTGCAGAAGTGCTCACCGCTCGCTGTGTGCAGCCCGCCCCGCCGGCCGAAGAACCGGGGATGGGCTCCACGGGTGCGCCCGCCGAAGCGGTGGGCGCCCAGATGGGAGCGTGAGCCCACCCGGTGCGTCCGCCGGTGCCGGGGCTGCACGAACATGCGCGCAGCGGCGCCCGCTAGAATGCACAGACGATGAAGACCGACATCCACCCCAGCTACGGACCCGTGCACGTCACATGCACGTGCGGCAATGAGTTCATCACGCGCTCCACGCGCGAGAACCTGCACGTCGAGGTGTGCTCGAACTGCCACCCGTTCTACACGGGCAAACAGAAGCTGATGGACACGGGTGGGCGAGTCGAGCGATTCCAGCGCCGCGTCGCCAAGGGTCGCCTGCACTCCGCGCAGGCCCGGTCCTCCAAATAGCTTCATGTCCGCGCGCCCGGCCGCCGGCTCGCCGGGGAAGCATCCGGCCGGAGTGAGCCTCACTCCGACGGCGGCGCTGCTCGCCCCCGCGGCGAGCGCGACGAGCGCCGCGCCGAAGCCATTCGAGGAGGCGGGGGAGTTCACCGCACTGACTCCCGACGGCGGCCTGAACGCCCAGCGCGACGCTCCCGTGGGAGGGCAGGCGGTCCTCGAGGGCGTGATGATGCGCGGCGTCTCCAACTGGGCCGTCGCGGTGCGCAAGCCCGACACCGAGCAGCTCGAGCACGGTGGCGTGGCGCCGCAGGAGGCGGCTCTCGGTGAGATCGAGGTGTGCACGTTCCCGCTGGAGTCGGCGATGAGGCGCCATCGCGTGCTGCGCCTGCCGATCGTGCGAGGCGTCGTGGCGCTCGGGGGCTCCCTTGCGATCGGCTTCCGTGCGCTGGAGGTGTCCGCCAACGCTCAGCTGCCCGCGGAGGAGGAGCAGGAGAAACAGGAGATCGGTCGCGGGATGTGGCTGGGGACCGTGGCGGTGGCGCTGACCGTTGCGATCGTGCTCTTCTTCCTCATACCGGTCGGTCTGACCAGCCTGATCAAGAGCCAGCTCGGCTCCTCGGTGCTCTTCTGGATCGTCGAGGGCCTGGTGCGAACGACCATCTTCCTCGGCTACATGCTTCTGCTCTCGCGCATCCGCGACCTGCGCCGGGTCTTCGAGTACCACGGCGCGGAGCACAAGACGATCTCCTGCTACGAGGCCGGGCTGCCGTTGACGCCCGAGAACGCCAAGCGCTTCTCGCGGTTGCACCCCCGCTGCGGCACGAGCTTTCTGCTCGTCGTGATGATCGTCGCGATTTTCGTGTTCGCGCCGATCGGGCTGCCGGCGTGGTACTGGCTGGTGGCCACCAGGATCCTCGGCGTGCCCGTGATCGCCGGCATCTCCTTCGAGCTGATCAAGTTCGCCGGACGCAACCGCACGCGCGGCTGGGTGCGCGCCCTGATGTGGCCCGGCATGAAGCTCCAGCTGCTCACCACCCGCGAGCCCGACCTCGACCAGCTCGCCGTCGCGATCGCCTCGCTGAATGCCGTCCTTGCGCTGGAGACTCCGGGCGAGCTCACCGCGGCGGACCTCGTGGGCGTCGAGGTCGTGGCATAGACCCGACCGGCGCCCGCACGGCGGGGGCTCCTCCGCGCCGGGCGTGCCCTTGTACGCTCGGACGGTGATCGAAGAGCTCGTCAAGCAGATCGAGACCAGGTTCGCCGAGCTCGGCCGGCAGATGACCGACCCGGACGTGATCTCCGATCGCGAGCGCTACGCCGAGGTGGGCCGCGCCTACAGCCAGCTCGAGCCGGCGGCCAAGCTGGCCGAGCGCTGGCGCCTGGCCAAGGACGACGCGGCGGGCGCCGAGGAGCTGCTGGAGGAGATGGGCGAGGACGCCGAGATGCGCGAGGAGCTCGCGGGGGCCAGGCGCCGGATCGAGGAGATCGAGGAGGAGATCCGCCTGGCGATGGTCGAGCGCGACCCCAACGACGAGAAGAGCGTGATCGTCGAAATCCAGGGCGGCGCCGGCGGCGAGGAGGCGGGGCTGTGGGCTGGGGACCTCTACCGAATGCTGAGCCGCTACGCCGAGCGCAAGGGCTGGCAGGCAGAGCCGCTGGACATCGGCGAGGGCAAGTACACCTTCGCGGTCAAGGGCGACGGCGCATATTCGGTGTTCAAGTTCGAGGGCGGCACCCACCGCGTCCAGCGCGTCCCCCAGACCGAGTCCCAGGGGCGCATACACACCTCCACCGCCACTGTGGCAGTGCTGCCCGAGGCCGAGGACGTGGACGTACACATCGACCCCAACGACCTGCAGATCGACGTCTACCGCTCCTCGGGCCCGGGCGGGCAGTCGGTCAACACCACCGACTCGGCGGTGCGCGTGACGCACAGGCCGTCGGGCATCGTGGTCTCGATGCAGGACGAGAAGTCCCAGTTGCAGAACCGCGAGAAGGCGCTGCGCGTGCTGCGCGCAAGGCTGTACGAGCAGGCGCTCGCCGACCAGCAGGCGGAGCTCGCCGCCGACCGTCGCTCCCAGGTGGGGACGGGCGACCGCTCCGAGAAGATCCGCACGTACAACTTCGGGGAGCGGCGCGTGACCGACCATCGCATCAAGCTCACCGTGCACAACCTCGACCAGGTGCTCGAAGGGGGCCTCGACGAGCTGACCGACGCGCTCGCCGGCGATGAGAAGCGCCGGCGCCTGCAGGCGCAGGCGGACCGGTGAGGCGCGTCCGCGCGGTACGGCGGGGCTGAGGTGCCTGGCTCCGAGCGCGATCGTGCCGGCGCTGCGCCGGCACCCCGCTGGAACGCCGGCGCCGGCGCCAACAGCGCACGCGACGCGCTGCAGGGCGCGATCACCGCGATCTCGGCGGCGGGCTGCGCGACGCCGCGGCTGGACGCCGAAGTGATGCTCGCCGACGTCCTGGGGGTCCCGCGCGAGCGCCTGATCACCGACCCCGGCCTCGTCGTGCAGGGGCCCGCGGTGCGCGCGTTCCAGGACGCCGTGCGCAGGCGCGCCGTCGCGCGCGAGCCCGTCGCCTACATCGTCGGGCGCCGAAGCTTCAGGCGCCTGGAGCTCGCCAGCGACACGCGTGCGCTGATCCCGCGCCCGGAGACCGAGCTGCTCGTGGAGGCGGGGCTGGCGCTAGCGCACGGCCTGCGCGTCGCCGACGTGGGAACCGGCAGTGGCGCGGTGGCGCTGGCGCTGAAGGACGAGCGCCCGGACCTGCAGATCACGGGGATCGACATCAGCGAGCAGGCGCTGGAGCTCGCGCGCGCCAACTCGCGCGGGCTCGGCCTGGATGTGAGCTGGTTGGCAGGCGACCTGCTCGAGGGGGTCGCCGACCGCTTCGACGCGGTGCTCGCGAACCTGCCCTATGTCGCCGAGGCCGACCGCGCGCTGCTCGCCCCCGAGATCCTGCTGCACGAGCCCGACGAGGCGCTGTTCGCCGGCGCGGACGGGCTCACGGCCGTCCGCGCGCTGGCAGAGCAGCTCGCGCGCGCCCCCGGGATCGGCTACGTGGCTCTGGAGGTCGGCGAGGGTCAGGCGTCGCGCGTCGCGCAGCTGCTGCTCGGCGCGGGCTTTGGCTCGGTGGCCGCCGAGCGCGACCTGGCGGGGGTCGAGCGCGTCGTGGTGGGCCGTCGCGGTGGCTGACCCGCGGCGGGAGGCGCCCGCGGACTCCGCGACGCCCCTGACGGCCCGGGACGCCGAGCAGCTGGAGCGATGCGTGCGCGGCGGCGGAGTGGCCGTGTTTCCCGCCGACACCGTGTATGGGCTCGGCTGCGATCCCGCGAACGAGCGCGCGGTGCGCAGGCTCTACGAACTGAAGGGGCGCCCACCCGAGCGCGCCTCGGCTGTGATGTTCTTCGAGCTGCAGGGCGCTCTGGGGCTGCTCAGCGAGCTGGGGCGCGCAGAGCGCGAACTCATGCGCGCCCTGCTCCCCGGGCCGTTGACCCTGCTAGTGGGCAATCCGCTGCACCGCTTCCCCGCGGCCTGCGGGCCGGACCCGGGAACGCTGGGCATACGCGTGCCGATCCTGGAGGGGCCGCTCGCGGCGCTGCGCTCGGTCGGCGTGCCGATGATGCAGAGCAGCGCCAACATCTCCGGCGAGCCCGACGCGCGCCGTCTTGCGGATGTTCCGCTGAGCGTGCGCGAAGCCGCCGACCTCGTCCTGAACGGCGGTGAGCTTCCCGGCCTGCCCTCGACCGTCCTGGACATGCGCAAGTTCGGCGCGGACGGGAGCTTCAGCGTGCTGCGCGAGGGCGCCGTCAGCGCGGGCGAGATCTCCCGGCGTCTCGATCGCCGGGCGCGTCCATAGGGTCGCGCCGTCCTGCTAGCCTCGTGGCTGCTGCCGCAACTGGCGCCCTGAGGTGGAAGCGACCACCGGGAAGCGGCCAGCAAAATCGCCGCGCGCCTGGGCACCAAGTCCTCATCGCCTGCAGAGGGAGAGCGCCGTGTCCGAGTTGAGCCCCGACTACTTCAACCGCCCGCTTGCCGAGGTGGACCCGGAGATCGCGCGCGCGCTGCAGGGCGAGCTGGAGCGCGAGCAGAACACGCTGGAGATGATCGCCTCGGAGAACTTCGTGCCGCGCGCGATCCTCGAATGCCAGGGGTCGGTCGCCACGAACAAGTACGCCGAGGGCTACCCGGGACGCCGCTACTACGGCGGGTGCGAGTGGGTGGACGTCTCCGAGCAGCTGGCCATCGATCGCGCGAAGGCGCTGTTCGGCGCCGAGCACGCCAACGTCCAGCCGCACTCGGGCGCTCAGGCCAACACCGCCGTCTATCACGCGCTGCTCAAACCGGGCGAGACGATCATGGGCCTCTCCCTCGCTCACGGGGGGCACCTCAGCCACGGCATGAAGATCAACGTGTCCGGGCGTCTTTACGACATCGCCGCCTACGAGGTCGACCGCGAGAGCAGCCTCATCGACATGGACGAGGTCGCGCGCATCGCCCGCGAGCGCCGGCCGAAGCTGCTGCTCGCCGGCTGGTCGGCCTACCCGCGCCAGCTGGACTTCGCACGCTTCCGCGAGATCGCCGATGAGGTGGGCGCGCTGCTGATGGTCGACATGGCCCACTTCGCGGGCCTGGTCGCCGCGGGGCTTCACCCGAGCCCCTTCGATCACGGCGCGGACGTCGTTACGACAACGACGCACAAGACCCTCGGCGGGCCTCGCGCGGGGATCATCCTGTGCAAGGAGGAGTACGCCAAGAAGATCGACTCCGCGGTCTTCCCCGGCCAGCAGGGCGGCCCGCTGGAGCACGTCATCGCCGCCAAGGCTGTCGCCTTCCGGATCGCCGCCAGCGAGCTGTTCGCTGAGCGCCAGCGCCGCACCATCGCCGGAGCAAAGGCGCTCGCGCGTGAGCTGCTGCAGGCCGGCCACGGGGTCAATGTGCTCACGGGCGGCACCGACGTGCACCTCGTGCTCGTGGACCTGCGCGAGACCGACCCGGCGCTCAGCGGCAAACAGGCCGAGGAGCGCCTGCACGAGATCCAGATCACCGTCAACCGCAACGCCGTGCCGTTTGACCCGCGCCCGCCGATGGAGGCCTCGGGGCTGCGCATCGGCACCCCCGCGCTCGCCACCAGGGGCCTGAGCGAGGAGGACTTCGGCGAGGTGGGCAGGATTCTCGCGGTGGCGCTGACCCCCGACTACCAGGCGCGGGCCGGGGAGCTCGCCGAGCGGGTGGCGGCGATCGTGGAGCGCTATCCGCTGTATGAGGGAATGGCAGCGACCGCCACGGCCGCCTAGGCCCGCACGAGCCTCTGCGGCGCCCCGCGCGGGGTGGCGTCGCTCCCGACCTCACAGCCTGCGATGCTTTGCAGGAGCCGATGGCGCATCCGAACGAGCTCGACGCGCTTTACGCCTTCCTGGTAGCGGCGGCGGTGACCGCGGTGCTCACACCGCTCACCAAGCGCCTGGCCCGGGCCGTCGGCGCGATCGATAATCCGCGCGAGCGCGGCCTCTCGCATCGGGCCACGCCGCTGCTGGGGGGCCTTGCGATCTTCGCGGGCGCGCTGGTGGCCGGATTGATCTGGCTTCCCGCGGGCTACGTGACCGGACACGAACACCAGCACGAGCTGTGGCACGGCGTGCTGCTGGCGGCGGCGGTGATCACGCTCGTGGGGGCCATCGACGACCGCTTCGACCTGCCGCCGGCGATCAAGCTGCTCGGCCAGGTGCTCGCGGCGGTCATCGTCGTGCACTTCGGCGTGGCGGTGAAGGCGATCACGCTGCCGTTCATCGGCGAACTGGCCTTCCCCAACGCGGGCGTCACCAACGCGGGCCCGGTTCTGACGGTCATCGGTCTTGTGGCGATGATGAACGTGGTCAACTTCTCCGACGGCGTGGATGGCCTGGCCGCGGGAGTGTGCGTGATCATCGCCGCGACGATGGCGATCATCGCCTTCGACCTGAACCGCCAGCAGCCGGCCGTGCTCGCCGCGCTGACCGCCGGCGCCTCCTTCGGCTTCCTGCTCTACAACTTCCCGCCCGCTTCCAGCTTCATGGGTGACTGCGGAGCGAACCTGCTCGGTCTGCTGATGGGCGTGATAGCCGTTGAGGCAGCGGTCAAGACGGCGGCGGTGGTGTCCTTCGTGCTGCCGCTCATCCTGCTCGCCGTTCCATTCCTGGACACCACCTTCGTGGTGCTCAAGCGCCTGAAGTACAGGCAGCCCATCTACCGCTCCGACAGCGAGCACTTCCATCACCGAATGGCCAGGATCGGCTTCAGCAACCGCCGCACGATCGCCTACCTGTATGCGTGGACGCTGATGCTCGCGGGCCTTGCGCTTGCGCTGCGCTTCATCCCCTACAGCGATCACAAAGGCCATCTGCACACGGGCTGGACGCTCGTGCTGCTGGCGCTCGGGCTGCTCGTCGCGGCCGCCAGCGTGTATCTGGTCTACGTGCTGGAGATCCTGAAGTTCAGGCGCCTGGACTCGATGCGGCTGCGGCGCATGCGGCCCGGCGCCTCACCAGCGGAGATAGAGCTCGACGTTGCGAAGGATCTGGAAACTGGCGAGTTCCAGGCGGTGGCGGGCCCCGGGGACGGGGAAGGGGAGGTGCCGGGAGGGGTGGGGCGGGCGCGGGTTGAGCAGCGGGTCCGCGAGCGAGAGGTGGATCAGCATCGCGTAGGCGCAGAAGACGAGCGTGGCGCCCCGCAGCCGCCGGTCGCCGCTGAGGGCCGCTAGGGGCAGCAGCCAGAGCCCGTACCAGGGCAGCAGCCAGGCGGTGCACAGCAGCAGCGCAAGCGTGCTCCAGCCCGCCGCCGTGCGCCAGTCCGCTCCGCGGGCGGTGGCCCAGAGCGCGCCGGCGAGCACGAGCACGAACACCCCCACGAAGACCTCGCGCCACCATGCGGGCACGCCGGAGAGGCCCACCAGGCGCGCGGTCTCGGCGGGGATGCTGTAGGGCGCGAACAGCTGCTGCTGCTCGCCCACCGCGCCGAGGAAGCCCGCCGCGTGCACCCCGAACCCGGCCAGGCCGAGCACAGCAAGCGCTAACAGGCCGGCGATGCCCGCCAGCGCCACGCCCATGCGCTCGAAGCGGCGCCGCGGCGCGAGCACCAGGAACGGCAGCAGCACGCCCGCCGTCACCTTCACGCCGACCCCGCATGCGACGGTCAGCGCCGCCGCACGCAGCCGCGGGCTTGCGCCGGCACCCAGAAGCAGCGCGAGCGCCAGCACCAGCAGGATCAGGGTGTCGTTGTGCGCGCCCCCCACCGCCAGCAGGAGCAGCACCGGGTTGCAGCCGACGAACGCCGCTGCCCAGCGGCGCGAGTGGCCCATCATGCCGGCCGCGCGCGTGATGAGCGCTATCGCGGCGAGGCTGCTCGCCACCGCGACGGCCTTGAATGCCCACAGCGCGCCGGCGAGCCCCAGCGGCGCCGTGGCGTAGCTGCCCAGCGTGAACAGCGGCCCGTAGGGGGAGTGTTGGAATGGCCAGCCGATAAAGCCGAACACCGGGTCCGCCGCCGCTTCAGAGGGCAGGTGGGTATAGGGGTCAAGGCCGTGCAGCGCGCCCATCCGCGCGAAGGCCATGTAGCCGAAGACGTCCTGGGAGAGCAGCGGCGGACCGAGCAAGAGCACCACGTGGGCCAGCACGATCGTCCCCGCGAGCGCCCGCATCGGCAGGCCGCGGGCGCTCAGCAGCACGAGCACGTAGGCGCCGCACATGACCAGCGTGAGCACCTGGAAGCGCGTGTCGGAGAGGCTGAGGTTCAGCCCGGACAGGGGGCCCGCGAGCCAGCCGGGCCAGCCGCCGCTGCGGGCGGGGACGAACGTGCCCGCCGCGCCGGCCGCTCCGGCGCAGATGAGGAACACGCTGCCCAGGATCCCGGCGAGCCCGATCCACCCCAGCGCGGACCGCACAGCGGCCGCGGGCCGCTCGCGCCCAGCGCGGCGTCCGCTGCCCGAGCGCGCGCCCGTGCGGAACAGCGGCGATGTGGGGGAGGCGGCCTGTATGAGCCCATTGTTACCTGCGCCTCGGTGCACGCGTCCAGCCGGCCCGCTAGCCTATAGACGCCGGCAGTGTCCGCCGGGGGCCTACACCTGGGGGCGTATGCCCCAGGTCCCGGACGGGCCGCGCCTCCTCTGTATGCGAAGCCGCCAACGCAAAAGCAAGCTGCGCCGGGATCCCGGCACGCGACGCGTCCTGATTCTCTCCGCCGACGTGGGCGAGGGTCACGCGGCGGCGGCGCGCGCGCTGGCCGAGCAGATCGAGGACACCGGACAGCGCGCGGAGGTCACCGTGATTGACGGGCTCGCCGCGATGGGCCCGCTGCTGCGACCCGTCGTGGAGGACGGCTACCGCGTTCAGCTGCGCTTCTTCCCGTGGACCTACACCGTCGTCTACTGGCTGCTGGAGCACGTCGTGCCGGTCCGCATGCTCGCCCGCCACCTGCTCTGCACGCTCGGCTCCCGGCCCCTTGCCAGGGCGATCGAGGGCCACGAACCCGACGTGATCGTCTCCACCTATCCTGCTGTCACGGTGGTGCTGGCCCACCTGCGCCGCAGGGGCGTGGTCAAGTGCCCGACCGTGGCGACGATCACCGATCTGACGGGCCTGTTCTTCTGGGCCCAGCCCGGGATCGACATGCATCTTGTGATGTACGGCGAGTCGATGCCGTCGGTCGAGCGGATCGCGGGGGAGGGCAGCGTACAGCTGGTGCGCCCGCTGATCAGCGCGGAGTTCCTGCAGCCGCGCCAGCCCACAGAGGCGCGCATCGACCTCGGCCTGCCCGAGGAGGGCCGCATGGTCGTCGTCTCCGGCGGAGGCTGGGGCGTCGGGGACATCTCGGGGGCCGTGCGCGAGTTCACGCGCGTGCGCGAGGTCTCAAGCATCGTGTGCCTGGCGGGACGCAACGATCAGCTCGCCGAGAAGCTGCGCGTGGATTTCGCCGGGGAACCGCGTGTGCACGTGCTCGGATTCACCGACCGGATGCCCGAGCTGCTCGCCGCTGCAGACGTGCTCGTGCACTCCACCGGCGGCGTGACCTGCCTGGAGGCGCGCGCCGCGGGCACCCCGGTGGTCTCATACGGCCTGCCCGTCGGCCATGCGCGACTGAACACGCGCGCGATGGCCGACCTGGATCTGGTGCGTCTGGCCAAGGACACCGATGAGCTGCGCGAGCATGTGTGCGCGAGCTTCTGCGAGGACGAGCCGGAGCGCCCGGGTGCTTCGGGGCCCGCCGACCACACGCTCAACCCGGCGGCCGCCGACATCGTCCTGGGCGCGCCGCGCCGGGTGCACCCGCTTCCGCTTTGGCGGCTGCGCGTCGCGGCGCTTGCGACGCAGCTGGTGCTGCTGCTCGGCATCGGCGCGTGGATGATGTCCACCGACGAGGTGACGGCGCTGGCGGCGAAGTTCCTGCACGTCAGCCCGCTCTCCCACGTTCGCACCGACCGGCGCGAGGTCGGGCTGATCGTCCATGCGCCCACGGGACAGGTTCTGCGCGTGGCACGCGAGCTCGCCTCCGAGGGCATCCACGTGTCCTTCGCCGACGATGCCACGGTGCCCTCGCGAGCGATGATCAGGAAGCTCAGATCCCTCGGCGACGGGCTGCTGCCCAACCTCGAGCGCGGGACCATCTTCCACTGGATACGCACACGCGGGGCGCTGCGCTCACAGGCACGAGCGCTCGGCCTGCGCCGCCACTTCTACTATCTGGAACCGGACAACGGCCTCTCGATGGGCCAGCTCGTACTCGGTCGCACGGCGGGTGCCATCCCGGTCAAGGGCGCCCTGCGGCTGTCGGCGAGCTCCCCTCTGCCTCATCGCCAGATGCGCGCCGGGGATGTGGTGGTGGTCGAGCTCGGCTCATCTTCCACATCCGTCAGCGGGCTCGTGCGCATCATCTCCTGGCTGGGCTCCGAGCGGCTGCGCGTCGAGCCGCTGGGCGCGCTGCTGCGCTGATCGGCGGTCATCAGCGCCAGCAGCAGCGGCGAGCGGGCCAGCAGCGCGGCGCCGACGATGAGCAGCAGCAGCGAAAGGGCCAGCGGCACACCGCCGAGGGGTGTGCCGCCGAACTGCTCGCCGAGCAGCAGTGGCGCGAGCACAAGCGGCACGACCGTTTGGGTGACGAACACCACCGGCGCAACCTGGATCGCGGGGCGCGACTGCAGCGCGCTCATCTCGCTGAGCGCCCCCACACCCGAGGCCGCGGCGGTCGACAGAGCCCAGGCGGCCGCCACCAGGAGATGGCCCTGGGAGAGATCGTCGGAGGCGAGCTTGGTGGCCACGGCGCTCCAGCCGAACGCCAGCCCTGCCCCGAGCATGGTCGCCTCGGCGAAGGAGCGGTTGAACGCATGCAGCAGATAGGGCAGCAGGCTTGCCGCGCCGAGGGCGACCAACACGAGCGTGAGGGTGAGGTTCTCCGTACCGTGCGTGCTGCTGCGCGGGGGCGCCGTGAGCGCCGCGCCGAGCACGCCCACCACGATCAGCCCAACCGCTATGTACTCATAGCGCCCGGCCGGCTCGTCGAGCATGCGCTCACCGAGCAGCATCAGCAGCACCAGACCGGCGGCAAGCGCCGGCTGCACGACGACCAGGGGCGCCAGCAGCAGCGCGACGACCTGTAGCGGCCAGCCCATGATCGACAGGCCCGTTCCCAGCAGCCATCGCGTGCGGCGCACCAGGCCCCGTGCGAGCGCCAGGCGCAGGTGCTCCTCCGCCGGGGCCTCGCGAGCGTCCATGGCCTGCAGGGCGATCCCTAGGCTGTAGAGGCTCGAGGCCGCCACAGCCGCTGCGATTCCCAGCACCAGATCGACCATGTCCGCCCCCGATCATCGCATCCCCGGCCTCCCGATCGCGGGGGCACTCGCCGGGACCGCCGTCCTCGGCTACATGCTGCCCGCGCTGGCCGGCGCGCTGCCGGCCCTGCGCGCTCCGCTGGGCGTGGAGGACCACACGGCCGGCGGCTCGGGCTACGCGCTGACGTTCGACGACGGCCCGCACGCGCGCGGCACGCCGGCGGTCATGAAGATCCTGCAGCGCGAGCAGGTCTCGGCGACGTTCTTCCTGGTCGGCGAGCAGGTTCAGCGCAATCCCGCCCTGGCGCTCGAGATCGTGCAGGCCGGGCACCGGATCGGCCTGCACTGCCACCGCCACCGCAACCTGCTGCGCCTCTCCCCGTGGCAGGTCTCCCAGGACATCGCCCGCGCGCTGGCGAGCATCGAGGATGCCACCGGGAGTTCGCCCTCGCTCTATCGCCCGCCCTACGGCGTGCTCAACGCGGCGGCGCTCGCGATCGCGCGGTCCCGCGGCTGGCGCACGCTGCTGTGGACCCACTGGGGCAGGGACTGGGAGGCGCGTGCCACGCCCGAGTCGATCACCGCGCGACTCACCGCCGCGGTCGGCCCTGGCGCGGTTCTGCTGCTCCACGACGCCGACGACTACTCCGCACCCGGCTCGTGGATCCGCACCGCCGCCGCGCTGCCCGGCGTGCTGGAGCGGCTCTCAGAACAGGGCCTGCAGGTGAGCGAGGCCTGAGCCGTTGGCCGCGCTGGCTAAGATCGCCCCTTGCCCACAACCGTCTTGATCGAGGCGAGCGGGCCCGTGCCCCTCGCCCTGCCGAATGAGCCGCTCGCCCTCACGGGTGCGCACACCCGCACGCGCTGGTGGGTGGAGGCGTTGGCCGTCGCCTGGCTGTGCTGGGTCTATGACGCGATCACCAATCTCGCCCCGCTGCGCCTGGCGCCGGCGCTGGCACACGGCCGCGGGATCATGGCTCTGGAGCGCTCGCTGCACATCGACCCGGAGCGCACACTGGATCACTGGCTGGCCGCGCATCCCGGGCTGGGCGTGGTGCTCTCCGACTACTACGACAACGCGCACTTCATCGTCACGCTAGGCCTGCTGGGCTTCATCTGGTTGCGGCGCGCGGACATATACCGGCCGCTGCGCAACACGCTCGTGCTGGCCAACCTGATCGCGTTCGCGGTGTTCTGGCGCTTCCCCGTCGCCCCGCCGCGCATGTTGGGCGGCTTCGTCGACGTGGTCGCCTCGACGCACGCCTTCGGCTCCTGGCACACGGGCGCGCTCGCCTCGCAGGCCAACCAGCTGGCGGCGATGCCCTCGCTGCACATGGCGTGGGCGGGCTGGTCGGCGATGGTGCTGTGGAAGATCTCGCGCAACCGCTGGCTGCGCGGCGCCGGCGTCCTGCACGTGTGCCTGACGGGGTTCATCGTGCTCTCCACCGGCAACCACTATGTGCTGGATGTGCTCGCGGGCCTGCTGACGCTGGCAGCCTCGATGTTGCTGGTGAGGCTGGCCGAAGGCGCTCGTGGCAGGCTGGCGCCTCGCGTGCGAGCCTGGCGGGCCGAGCCGGCGGGCGCCACACTGCGGGGGTAGGGGCCCGCGCAGCGGCGCCGGTCGCGAGCACGCGGCAGGGGCCGCGGCCCGGTGGTGGCGCATGTCACAAAGTTGTTACGAAGTTCTAAACCGGTTAGACTGGGCCGCGCCGCTACAGACTGCCGAGGGGCATGTGCATGGCTACGCCGCGAACATCGGCGGGCTGTTCCTGTCTGTAGGGTTGCCCTGTCAAATGCCAGAACTGGATGCCATTGAGGATCTCGCTCGCCTGCCCGCCGCCGGGCCGGGACGGCGGCTGGCACCCGTGCCGACGCTGCGCATGCTGCTGGTGAATCTGGACGTGCTGCTGGTGATCGTCGCGGCCGCGCCGGCGCTCGCGCTCGGCGCACCGGCGCTCGGCTACGCGATCGGTGCGGGAGCGTGGCTGCTGCAACGGGTGGTCGCCCACGCCGACCAGCGCTGGATCGCAGGTCGCGGGGTCGACGCCCGCTTCGGCCTGAATCTGGTCGATGGGTTCGGGCGCATCTGGCTGCTCGCCGGGGGGATCGTGCTCGCCGCCGTCATCGGTGGGCGCCGCGATGGCCTGGCCGCGTCGCTGCTGATCTTCTGCGCCTACTCGATCGCATTCGCGATGCGTCTGGTCAGCGGTCGCCCGGGGGGAGCGTCGCAGCGATGAGCGCCGTCTCCGCAGCTGCGCCGGCAGGAGCACCCGCCTCCCATCAGGGGATGAGCCAGGGGAAAAAGATCCTCTACTCGCTACTTGCGGCGTGGATCGGCGGGATCGTCGTGTTCATCATCCTGTTCGGCTTCAAGTCGCACAAGGCCCCGGCGGTCGTCAGCGGCGTGTTCTCCCCGACGAACGAGTTCAAACTCGACACCTGGTTCAAGCTTGGCCCGATCGCATTCAACAAGGGTGTTCTGTATCTGCTGATCGCGGCCGCCATCACAATCGGGGTGATGGCCTACGTCGCGAGGCGCCTGCAGCAGCGCCCCGGTCGCCTCCAGGTCGCCGTCGAGGCGTTCTACAGCTTCACCCGCGGTCTGTCCAAAGAAAACCTCGACGAGGACATGCAGCGCAAGTACTTCCCGCTGATCGCCACGATCTTCGTGTTCATCCTCGTCACCAACCTGATCGGCTACATCCCGCTGCCGGTCGACAGCGGTGAGACGTTCAAATTGTTCGGGGCGAGCATTCCGTCATTCCAGATCTTCGCGGCCGATACCAACGTCGGCTTTCCCCTGATCCTCGCGCTTGGCGTGTTCGGTCTGTTCACCTTCGAGGGGGTCAAGCACCACGGCCCCATCGGGTACATCAAAAGCCTGATGCCGGGTGGCATCAAAGGCCCGATCGTGGGTCTGATCTTCCCGATCGAGATCCTCTCCAACTTCCTGCGGCTCATCTCGCTGACCGTGCGACTGTGGGCAAACCTGCTCGCGGGTCACATGCTGATCGCGTTCATGGGCGGCGAGCTGGGGGTGCTGGTCGGGGACCAGTGGGTCCAATGGCTGCTGCTGCCGTTCGGCATCGCGATCTACCTGTTCGAGGCCGTGCTGATCGCCGGCCTGCAGGCCTTCATCTTTTCCATCTTGACCGCCATATACCTCGGCGGAGCGGTCGAAAGTCACTAACAAACAAGGAGCTAATCGAGCAATGCCGTTACTACATCTCTTGAGTGCGTTCCACCCGCTGCTCGGCGTGGTGGAACCGATCATCAAGCAGAGCCAGGACGCCGGCCGCGCGATCGCGCTGGGCGTCGGCGCGGGCGGAGGCGCAGCGGGCGCGGGCGCCGGTATCGGCGCGGTCTTCAACGCGTCGATTCAGGCCAAGACCCGCCAGCCCGAGCTGCGCGCCGAGGTGGAGCGCGATCAGTGGCTCGGCTTCGCGCTCACCGAGGCGTGCTTCTTCTATGGCCTGGTCGGCGGCTTCATCGCCTTCTTCCTTTAGACGCCGATGATCGCCCTTCTCCAGACGCCCATCGCATCCAGCGGCTCGTTCCTGATTACCCCCAACGTGGGGCTGATGGTCTGGACGATCGTCGTGTTCCTGATCTCGCTGTTCATCCTGCGCAAATGGGTGTTCCCGCTCATCGGCGAAGCCCTGGACAAGCGCGCCAAGTCGATCGACGGCGACATCGACGCCGCGACCAGCCTGCGCGAGGAGGCCGACAAGGTCCTCGACGAATACAGGGAGCGTCTGAAGGAGGCACGCACGCAATCGGAGGAGATCATTCAGCGCGCCCGCCAGACGGCTGAGTCCCACGAGCACGAGGCGCGCGAGCGCGGCCAGGAGCTGCTCGCGGAGGCGGCCAAGCGCGCCGAGCGCGACATCGACGCCGCCACCAAGCGCGCGCTTGACGACATCCGCAGGGAGGTCGCCGAGTTGACGATCATGGCCACCGAGAAGGTCACCCGCAAGTCCCTCACCGACGCCGACCAGCGGCGTCTGGTGGAGGAGGCGCTCAGCGAACTGGACTTCTCCGGGCTGTCCGCGGGAGCAGAGAGCAACTGATGGAGGAGCTCGCCCAGGTATACGGCCGCTCGCTGTTTCAGGTGGCCCTCGAGCAGGGTCGCCTCGACGAGCTGCGCGAGCAGCTGGGGCAGTTCGCCGACGCGCTCGACCAGCAGCGCGAGCTCGCCGTGTTCTTCTTCTCCCCCTACTTCTCCACGGTCGAGAAGACCCGCTCGCTGAGAGGGTTGCTGGACGGCGCGGATGAGATCCTCATCAACTTCCTCTCGCTGCTGATCGAAAACCACCGCATGCCGGTCATCTTTCGCATCCGCCAGGAGTTCGAGCTCCTTTGGGAGCATGAGAACAGGACACTGCCGGTGGAGATCACCAGCGCGATCGAGCTGGACGAGGAGACCACCGCGAGCCTCGGCAGGACGATCGGTGAGCGCGCCGGACGCAAGGTCACGCTCGCCTCGCGCGTTGACCCCGACATTCTCGGAGGCATCATCATCAGGGTCGGCAACTCGATCCTGGACGCCTCAATACGCAATCGACTGGAGCAGCTGCGCAGGCAGGTTGCCCAAGGAGCCTCTTAGGAGCAGACATGCAGATCAACCCCGATGAGATCACAAGCATCCTCAAGAGCCGCATCGAGGGGCTCGACAGCGACACCGCCGAGCTGACCGAGGTCGGCACGGTCCTGTCGGTCGCGGACGGCATCGCGCGCCTGCACGGGCTGGAGAACTGCATGTCCTTCGAGATGCTCGAGCTGCCCCATGGCGTCACCGGCCTGGCGCTGAACCTCGAGTCCGACAACGTCGGCGCGGTGCTGTTCGGCGAGTGGGAGCACATCTCCGAGGGCGACACGGTCAAGCGCACCGGCAAACTCCTGGAGATCCCCGTCGGCGAGCAGCTGCTGGGGCGCATCGTCGATCCCCTCGGGCGCGCGCTCGACGGCAAGGGCGAGATCCACACCACCGAGACCCGCCCGGCTGAGTTCAAGGCCCCCGGCGTCGTGCAGCGCCAGCCGGTCACCGAACCGATGCAGACCGGGCTGAAGGCGATCGACGCGATGATCCCGA
>Ga0182030_10001550_pt1 | contig 47546 bp, 31 predicted proteins | sample 812S3MmetaG_FD_121299 | JGI IMG/M metagenome (GOLD analysis project Ga0182030, IMG submission 121299) | Permafrost microbial communities from Stordalen Mire, Sweden - 812S3M metaG (Illumina Assembly) | ecosystem: Environmental > Terrestrial > Soil > Wetlands > Permafrost | place: Sweden...
ACGTTCCAGACGATCTCCGTGATCCCTCCGGCCAATGCCACGACCGGCCAGATGAAAGAGGCGCGCGCACGGGCCGATGATGCGCTGCGCCAGGCGAAGGCGACGAAGACGGCAGAAGAGTTTGGCGTGCTGGCGGAGAAGATCTCCGATGACGATTACCGGGTGATGATGGGGCAGCACAAGCCGGTCGCAGTGGAGCAACTGGCGCCGCAGGTGGTGAAGGCTCTGTCAACGATGAAACCGGGAGGGATGAGCGATCTGATTCAAGTGGAGAAAATCTACACCATCCTGCGCCTGGGGGCGCATACACCCGCGGGCAAAACGAAGTTTGAGGACGTAAAGGCGCAACTGGAGAAGGAGTTACTGCAGAACAAGAAAGAGGAGTTGCGTGCCGCGCTCTTCAAGAAGCTGCGTGAGAACGCCAAGATCGAGGTGCTGTAAGGGACTCAGGAACGGTCCCGGATTCGCGCATGGCGATACCCAGCGGTAGCAAGCCGTTTCGACGGACCGAGGGTCGACGGAAAGCGGCACATGCAGGAAGGACAAGATTCTTCGGTAACGAGCTCAGGTTTTGAGTAGTGAAGGCGGTCACACAGTGCGGGGGCCAAATCGAATTGCGCGGTTCACGTGTGCAGGTCTCCTGCTGCTGGCATTGCCTGTTGCGGCACAGGTGAAGACTGGCGAAATCAGCTCGAACGTTGACGGGAGCGTCTCCTCGGGATACAGCGCGGACTACGGGAACATGACCGGATCAGACCATGGCTGGGTGGTTGGAGGGGATCTGAATTACCGCGGCTCTTTCTACAGCCCGAATTTTCTGGCTTTCAACGCCAGCCTTTACCTGAACCAATCTCGCGCCAACTCCGACTCTCAATCCATCTCCAGCGCCAGCGGGGTCAACGCCTCGGCAAACATCTTCGCCGGCAGCCGCTTCCCCGGTTCGGTGAGCTACACCAAAGCCTATAATAGCGAGGGGAATTACGATGTTCCGGGCCTGGCCAACTACGTGACCCATGGCAACAACGATGCGTTTGTTATCAACTGGAGCGAGAACGTGCCGAATCTGCCCACTTTGATGGCAACCTTCCAGATGGGCAGCAGCCAGTATTCCGTGTATGGAACCAACGACGATGGAAATAGCGCATTTCATTCGTTCGACCTGAATACGAACTATCACCTGACGGGTTTGAACCTAAGCGCTTTCTACGTCAACGGCGGCGGGCATTCGCTGATCCCGGAGCTAGGGACCGATGAACCGGCATCGGAAGCTCGCTCGGACAACAGCAGTTACGGGGTCAACGTCTCGGGCCGGCTGCCGCTGCGAGGCTCGGCCTCGGCCAGTGTCAGCCAGTCCAATTTCAGCAGCAACTACCAGGATGGCACCATCAGCGGAAGCATTGACTTGATGAACGGCCAGGCAGCGATACATCCCACTCGAGAACTGTCGTTCTCAGGGAGCGCCGGCTACTCCGACAACCTTAGCGGGCAACTGATCCAATCAGTCATTTCCGCCGGTGGGGCAGGGGCGGGGCTCACCTCAAACGGCTCGTCGAATTCGCTGGACCTGGAGGGGATTGCAGCCTATCAACCACTTCAGAACGTGGAGGCCACGGCCTACGTTGAGTACCGCACCCAGTTGTTCAGCGGAGAGGACCTCGGGGAGACTTCCTACGGCGCAACCAGCTCCTATTCGCACAAGCTGCTGGATGGCTTCTTCAATGCTTCGCTCAACATGGCGGCGAACGCCTCAAACCAGACCGGCAACGATTCGTTGAGTATCGCGACCACCGAGAATTACTCAGCTGAGATTCTGGGGTGGAAAGCCAACGGGATGTTCAGCTATTCGCAGAACGTGCAAACACTGCTGATCACCTACATGAACTCGTTTTACAACTACTCGGGCAGCGTAAACAGGCGCTGGGGCAGATTCGTCCTGGGCATGGGCGCCGGGGCATCCCATTCGGGCCTGGCCGAGCAGGCCGGCTCCGATACCAGCGGCCAAAGCTACAACGCCAGCATGGGGCTCAACCCCTATTTCACGGCATCCGGCAGCTACTCGAAGTCAAGCGGACAGGCGCTGGCTACCGGTCTGGGCCTGGTGCCGGTTCCCGTGCCCACCCCCGTTCTGCCATCCAGCCAGGTAAGCCTTTACGGCGGAGACAGCTATTCCTTTGCATTGTCCAGTGCGCCGATCAAAGGGCTCGTCGCTTCCGCCTCGTGGTCCAAGTCCATCAGCGACACTTCCAATCTGGGGAGCACGTCTTCAAACGCGGAAGATCAATATAGTACCTTCATTCAATACCGTCTCCGCAAGCTGAGCTTCGATAGCGGATTCGCCAGGCTCGACCAGGGATTCAGCGGGTCCGGCACGCCGCCGCAGTCTATATCCACGTTCTACATCGGGGTGTCGCGTTGGTTCAATTTTTTTTAAGCGGAGTGCGTCGGAATTGCTTGAGCGCATGGCTCGTGCTGGCTTGCGTTGCGATGCTGCCGGCTTCGATGTGGGCAGCTCCAGGGCCAAAGCACGAAACGGTCGCGCCGGAGGCGTGGCAGATGTCGCTGGAAGGCGGCCGCAAGCTCTCCTGGGAACGCAGTTTCGACTCGGAAAACGAAGTCAAGCCAAACCGCGGCTTCTGGAACAAGCTGGTGGACGTAATCGCCGGTGCGCCCGAATATCGCACCCTGGTGCGTCCTTACAGCATTGCCACCGATTCGCATGGGCGAATCATAGTGACCGATCCGGGCGCGGCGGGTGTACACATCTTCGATTTCACACAGCATAAGTACAAGTTCATCCAACGCAATGGCAAAGTTGCGATGCGGACGCCGCAGTGCGTCGCCATCGATGCCCAGGACAACATTTATGTAACCGATTCCGACGCGGGTGTGATTTTTGTCTTCGAGCCCAGTGGAAAGTTCCTCCGTGCCATAGGCAGCTTGAAGGGCGGCGAGGGTTATTTCAAACGGCCCACTGGAATCGCCGTGGACTCGACGGCGCAGCGGATTTATGTAACCGACACGCTGCGCGACGAGGTATTCATCCTCGACATGCAAGGCACCGTGCTGAAGACCATCGGCACGACGGGAGAAGCCGAAGGGGAGTTCAATCTCCCCACCGAACTGCGGCTGGATGGGTCTCGCCTGTTGGTGGTCGATGCCATGAACTTCCGCGTGCAGGCCTTTGACCGCGAGGGAACCTTCCAGTACACGATTGGAACGATCGGCGACGGTCCAGGGGCCATGTTCCGGCCCAAGGCTGTCAGTGTCGACTCGGAAGGCGATCTTTACGTGGTGGATGCTTTGTGGGGCATGGTGCAGGTCTTCAACCGCCAGGGCCAACTGTTGTATTACTTCGGTTCCCAGGGCACCCATGCCGGAGAGTTCCAGTTGCCTTCCGGGTTGTACATCGATCGTGACGACCGGGTTTTTGTCGTGGATTCGTTCAACCGCCGCGTCGAGGTATTCCAGTACGCTGGCTTGAAAACGCCGGACAGGGAGGGAACGAAGTGAGGCTCGGAAAATTGCTGGCCGGGCTGACGATTCTGCTCACCGGGAGTTCCCTGTCTGCTCAATTCTCAGGCGACGTGCTGGGAATGCACAGTCTGGGACCGGGCAGCACTTCGCCTATCAAGGGCGCTCGTCCGGACGCGTGCGCATACTGTCACGCGCCGCATTCAGGGTTGAAGGTCGGCCTCTGGAACCAGAAGCTCACCACGCAAAACTACACGACCTACACCAGCGACACCGAAGCGAACCACGGCAGACAGCCGGCGCTCGGCTCCGACAGCAATCAGTGCCTGAGTTGCCATGACGGTACCGTGGCAGTTGGAGCCACGGTGGCCTATGGGCAAGTGGCCACCAGCGGATCGATGTATTCGGCCGACGTCTTCGGCAGCAACATGCAGACGTCGCACCCCTTCAGCCTGAGGCTGCCGTTGAAAGATACTATCGATCTGGTCGCTTCGCTGGCGGCGCACGGTAAGACCGCCGACTCGACTGGAGCGGTGAAGCTGATCAATGGAAACGTGGAGTGCACGTCGTGCCACAATCCTCACGTGCAAGCCAAAGACCTGGTCAGCCAGAATTTTCTGGTCAAGGACAGCTCCAGCGGCCAGTTGTGCCTCGCCTGCCACGATCCCAACCGGAGAAAGAGCGGGCAGGTCAACCAGCTAGCCGATTGGTCCACCAGCGCACACGCCCTGTCAGCCGCCAAGATCTCGCCTCAGGCACGACTCGGAAGTTACGCCACGGTGGCTGCCGATGCGTGCATTTCCTGCCATACGCCACACAACGGCAGCGGATCGGCGAGGCTGCTGCGCGGTCAGAATGAACTGGATTGTCTTGCCTGCCACAACGGCGGCTCCAGCATCACTTCTGGAATGGCGCCCTACGCCAACGTATCTTCAGAGTACGCCCAGTCCAAAGTCGGGCACCCATTTCCCACATCGAGCAATCCTCACTCTGCCGCCGAGAACACATTGCTGAACAACAACCGTCATGCCACTTGCATAGACTGCCACAGTGGGCACGGGGCGCAAGTTGTGGGGATATTTCCTTCTCCGCCGCTGATCCGCATCTCTCAGAAGGACACTGCGGGCGTCAGCGCCAGCGATGGAGTCAGCGTGCTTAGACCCGCCATCAATCAATATGAAAGCTGCCTGCGCTGCCACAGCACGAGCTCGGGCAAGCAGGTGCAGCCGATTTATGGATACTTCCCGATTCGTGCGGTTTCCGCGGGCGATCCTCTGAATCTGGTGCCGCAGTTTGCCACCACGGCCGCTTCAAGCCATCCCGTCATTCATATCAGGAGCAGTTCCCTGCCGCAACCCAGTTTGCTGCCAAATATGCTGAACCTCGATGGCATCAGCCAGGGCCGCGCCATGGGCACCCAGATTCTGTGCACCGATTGCCACAACAGTGACGACAATCGCGAATTTGGGGGCGCGGGTTCGAACGGCCCCCACGGGTCTAAATGGACTCATATTCTGGAGCGCCGCTATGAATTCAGTCAAGCAGCCTTGCCGGGTCAACCGATCTCCAATCTGTTTCCCAATCCCGATTTGAGCGTCACTGGACCCTACGGCCTGTGCGGCAAGTGCCATGATTTATCCAATCAGATTGTGAAGAACACCAGTTGGAATCAGCACAGCAGCCACATCAACGCGGGCTTCAGCTGTTCCACATGCCATACCGCGCACGGCATGGGCGCCGCCAGTGGAACCATCAGCGGCGAACGGTTGATCAACTTCGACGTGAATGTCGTGGCCCCGAATGGCGGCTTTCCAATCTCCTTCAATCGCGCCGCGAATACATGCGTATTGGTTTGTCATCAGGTCGCGCACAATGCCGACGGCAGTGTGACGCAAGCCAGCATGCGCAGGGGGATCGCCGTGAAGAAGTGAGCATCGCCCAATGCTTAAGCATCGTCGTATGCGAGGCGAAATCCGTCGTGTGCGCCCCGATCTTCCCGCTTGATTTTGGCAGGTTGCGGATTTACTTCAATGCGCTAGAACACGGTTCCAGCGCTACTGCCGTTCATCTCGTTCGACTTGTCGGCATGGCACTGGCGGCAGAATTGCGAAGTCTGGTTGGATAAGGGGTTTGTGTCATTCGGGTTGTAGGGAGCGCGCAGGAAGAACATGGTCTGGTAGGCGCCGGCCGGCAAACCTGACGACGAGCCTTTGGTTATGGTCACCACGTTCATTGCATGCGGTTCGTGGCAAGTGGTGCAAACCACCACCGCGGTATTGTTGTAACTGCCCAGCTTGACAAAGAAGCCGTAGTTGGCGACGAACCTGCTGGAACTTGCGCCTTTCATGGTGATCACGCCGTTGCTTTCCGAGCAGTCCCAATTGGGCGAGCCGCCGCAACTCACTTTGGCGCTGAGCCCCATCGGGTGGTCGTTGACGTAGGATTCTGCGCCGGCGGCGGTGTTTCCGAGCAGGGTCGGTATAGTGTGGCCAGAGCCGTAAGCCGCAGGCAGGGTCTCGTAGACCTTGTTTTTCATCATGGATCCGGGCGCATAGTTGCCGTCGTGGCAGCTCAGGCAGGTGAGCATGCCGTTCACGTCTGGGGTGGCAGCCGACATGCTTCCGGGCAGCACTTCCACGTAACTGCCTCCGCCCGTTGCAATGGTCTTGCCGTACAGGCTGCTGACATCTTCACCCCAAAGCATAGTATTGCCCGACGAAGAGCCGTCGGGTTTGGCGATGCCGTTCCCGCTCGCGCCGCTGTGTGGCGAGTGGCAGGCCGGGCAACCGCGGCCATAGTTGAGGTGAGCGCCCAGCACATCACCCGGCGGAGCAAATCCTGCCTGCGCCACCGCCAGACCGCAGCCTGCCAGAACCGTCAGCATCAGGAACATCAGCTTCCTCATTGATTACAACCTCCTTGGGCGTACTTCTGCTGAATCGGCTGAGTTTCCGCCAACCGGGAGCGATAGCGCCGGCTTTGGAAACACCGTGGTAATCAGAAGCGGAGGCTTGATATGTGAATCTTCGAACGCGGCCGGGGGTTTGGCTGTGTTTGGCGGCGTGGGCTTTTACGGGGGAGATTCCCGCCTTGGGATGCAAGATCAGGACAGGCGTCGCAACGGGGCGTGCAGCGTAATTGCCATGCAGTATCTTTCGGGTAGCAGGTCATTCGTCCAGAACTGCCGCCGATGTCCGTTAGTCCACAAACGGTTCTCGACTGTTATAGTGCTTTCTGAAAGACCCTGTAGACCATGCCTCGTCCCGCCAAACCAAAACAGAAGGCTCCGCACGCGCTTGTTTTGGACGCGCTCATGCCCTTGAGCCCCGAGGTGCGTCGCATGTTTTCCGGTTTTGCCGTCTACCTGGACGACCGCATAGTTTGTATGCTCCGAGATCATCCCAAATCTCCGAGGGACAACGGCGTTTGGCTCGTTCTTTCAGACAGCACGAACCCCACAGATCCAGAGCTTCAGCTTGAATTTCCTTCCATCCGTTCTATCGAGCTGCTGAGAAATAAGATGGCCACTGGCTCCTCATCCCGAGTGACAGCCCCGGCTTCGAGATGGAGGCACTTCATGCGTGCGATCTTCTGCTGCGTCATGACCCTCGCTTCGGCCGAATTCCTAAATCGAGAAGATAATCTTCAACCCTCATCGTCGGCGTGGACCAGGCCGAATTTCTTGAGCTTGTAGCGCAGCGCGTCGCGGCTGATGTCGAGCAGCTTGGCGGCGTTGGTCTGGTTGTGGTTGGCGCGGCTCATGGCCAGCTCGATCATGAAATGCTCAACTTCTTCGAGCGATGTTCCGCCTTCCGGAATATAGAGACGCGGGAGGGTTCGTCCATTGGGCAGCGTGCGGCCGCCGTCGGCCGGCGAGGTTCGCTCGAAGAGCGTACGTCCGCCCGAATCGCCCACCGAAAACGGCAGATACACCGGACGCAGGAACAGCTCCTCTTCCAGAATCATTCCGCGTTCGATGGTGTTCTTGAGCTCGCGAACGTTGCCCGGCCAGTTATGACTGAGAATGAGATAACGCGTGTCGTCGGTGATGCCGCGAATCTGTTTGCGGAACCTTCGATTGTAGCGATCGATAAAAAAATCCACCAAAGGAAGGATGTCTTCTTTGCGATCGCGCAATGGCGGAATAAAGATGGCAATGATAGCCAGCCGGTAATAGAGGTCCTGACGGAACTGGCCCTCGCGCACCGCCTTTTCGAGATCCCGATTGGAGGCCGCGATGACCCGCACATCCACCTGCATGTCGCGGATGCCGCCGACGCGCCGGATAACCTGATCTTCCAGAACGCGCAGCAGCTTGGCCTGCAGCAGTGGAGAGAGCTCGCCTATCTCGTCCAGAAACAGCGTACCGCCATCGGCAACCTCGAACAGGCCCTTCTTCATCTGCTTGGCGTCGGTGAATGCGCCCTTTTCGTGCCCGAAGAGTTCCGCCTCCATCAGTGCCTCGGGGATGGCGGAACAGTTGATGGCTACAAACGGCTTATCGTGGCGGGAGCTTTCGTAGTGGATGGCTTTGGCGATGAGGTCCTTTCCGGTGCCGCTCTCGCCCTGGATCAGGATCGTGGTGGCCTCGGATGCGGCAACCTTCTTGACGAAGTTCATTAATTCCGTCATCTTGGGCGAAACGCTGACCACGCTGTCATAACCCACTGCGCGTTGCACCTCGCCGCGCAGCGCCTGGACTTCGCTTCGCAGGCTGGTAGCCTCCAGCGCGTTCTTGATCCCGACGTGCAGCTCATCGAAATCGATGGGCTTGCCCACGAAGTCGTATGCCCCGAGCTTTAGCGCGGCTTTCACATCGTCGAGCTGCGGATCCGCAGTGATCATGATGACTGCGCGGGCGTCGCCGGCTTTCTTGAGTTGATCGAGCACTTCGATGCCGGTGAGATCGGGCATGCGCACGTCGAGCAGCACCAGGTCGGGAGACTCACGCTCGGCCAGCCTGATCGCCGGCTCGCCGGCATCGGCCTCGATGACGAGATAACCCCACTCTTCGCACTTCTGGCGGAGCGACCAGCGCACCAGGCGCTCGTCGTCCACGATCATGATCTTCTCGGCAGGCATCGGTCGCTCTTTTACTACGCAAGCAAGACGGCCCGCATTGGCGGCGGATCCGTGCTCCCCGTTCTCACTATGGAATCCGGTTGACCACTGCGTGCCAGGAAGCTCAGGTTGTTGTGATCTCCGATACATAGTTGGAGACATTAAAGGTGGTCGAGTGGATCAAAGAATGTGATGCAAGTCACGGTTCAGATTTCCGGAGGGGGAGTACACGGCTCATGCCGTCTCAAGACCGTATGCGGAGAGGTTTGTCACACAGCAAAGGTCGATTGGCCGCAGGCAGGTTTCCGGGATGAAGTCCTCAAAGATCGCGTTGGAGTTTCAGGACGGAAGGACCTGGTCCTTCAGTCGATGCAAGGGAAACACGTTTCAGGACGCTCAGTTCTGGACGGCGGGTGCATTAATGGGTAGCAGGACCTCGAATTCGCTGCCCTTTCCCACCACGCTGCTAACGGAGATCCGGCCATGATGGTCTTCAACGATTCGGCGCGCCAGCGAGAGGCCCAGTCCGGTGCCGTTTCCCCTGGTGGTGTAGAAGGGACGGAAGATGTGCGCCAAATGCTCTTCCGGAATCCCGCGCCCTGTGTCGCTCACCGTCACGCGGGCGCAATGGCCCTGCCCGGCGATTTCGACCCGCACCGTGCCGGCCCCATCCATGGCCTGTACCGCGTTGAGCAGCAGATTCAGAAGCACCTGATGAATCTGATCGCTGTCGTGTTCCACCTCGGACAGATCCGGCGCCTTTACGAGTTCGATCTTGATGGGTTGCGAGAGGACTTGCTGGCGCGCCAGCATGACGGCGTGTTCCACCGTGGTGTTGAGGTTGCTTCGCATCATTCGTGGGGGATGGGGCCGGGCGGTTTCGAGCAGATCGGTGAGGATGCGATTGATCTGGTTGATCTCCAGGCGAACATCCTTCACCATCTCGCGGGCCGGGCTGGTCGCCGGCAGATCGCGGCCGATGATCTCGATGACGCCGGCGATTCCGGCCAGCGGGTTGCGAATTTCGTGGGCCAGCCCGGTGGCCAACTCGCCAAGCGTCGCCAGGTGTTCGGCCCGAGACATTTGTGTGCGATGCATGGTTTCAATCTCCTTGCGGCTCTCGCGCAACTGCTGCGTCATGTGATTGAAATTGCGGCCCAGATCTCCGATTTCGTCGTTGCGTCCGGAGAAGCTCACCGCAACTTCCAGGTTGCCTTCGCTTATCAACGCGACTTTTTTCTGCAATTCGACCATGGGGCCATGAATCAGGTACGCCAAAGCGCCGATGGACACTCCACAGATGATGACCGCTCCATCAACTGCAAGCATGAGCACGATATGGCGTTCCGGGCTCTCTACACTCATGGTTGCCACAGTGAAGAGCAGCAGACCCACCAGCAGGACGAAGACCACCGGCAAGAGCGCTTTGATCTGCCAATTGACGCGAACTCGATCCACTTTCAAAATCCTCCGCCGGCTGAGGGGTGATCCGGCCACCAAGAGCATCTCCCAATGGGGCATAAAGAACCCCGACGGGCGCGAAAGCGCAGGCGGCACTCGCCGGTAAGACAGCGCCAGCAGGCTCTTGACCTTCGCTTTCCCTTAAGAAATCCATCCTACTCGGCAATCTCAACCCAAGCTGCGATGATGGGCGGCGCCGCGAACACGCGCCTACGGTTTTATCTGCTGCCTCAAAGCTAGATATGCATGTTGCGCTCCACATAGGGCTGTGAATGTAAGCAATAGATAAAGCATGACTTATAAGAAGAGCAGCCAGCCTGGGAAACAGCCGGCTTGGGCCAAATCGCGCAGCGCGATCCAGTTCGACGGGGATTTCACACAGTGGTGAGGCAAAGCACAGACGGAGGACGAGCCAGTCCCTTGTGGCTCCGCCAGCCCCCGCAAGTTGGAGGCTGGACGATAACTCCATGGGGCGATTCGATCCATCTCGAAAAACGGCCCCACGACCCCATGGGGAAATTTGACCGCGCACGGTTCGGCAGAACTCCCATGTTGTGATCCAAATCACCGTCATGGGTTTCTGCCGCAATATCTAATGTCCCTGAGAACTTTTTTGTTGTTCAGTCGCTTGCGCGTGCGTTTTGCCTCGCTTGAGTCTTCTCGCATAGTGGCGACTTTGTTGCTACAAAATTCCATCGGAGTCTGCATGAATCTGGTCCCGCATCGCGTCCGGTTTCGCAAGCCGGTAGCCAACGCCAGCCGCCGCAAGCCTGGTATCTCCGTATGGATTTGGATTGTGCCGTTCGCGCTGCTGGCCGCGCGCGCCTTCGCGGCGGTTCATCCCGTCCCGCTGGACAAGAATACCGATTCCGCCAAATGCCTGGAGTGCCACGAGGACAAATCGAAAGGCAAGCACGTTCATACCGCCATATCGGCGGGCTGTACGAGCTGCCATGAGATCCGGGTCAACAAAGACGTGACACGCGTGAAGTTGATTACCGCTACTGCGTCGGCGCTTTGCCTTACCTGCCATGCGGACAAGAAAGCGGCCGACATTAAAGGAACGGTGCATCCCCCCGCGGTGCGCGACTGCCTCACATGCCACGATCCGCACTCGAGCGACAACGCGAACCAGCTCCTGAAGCCTGTCTCGGGCGGGGAGAAGGAAAACCTCTGCCTGAGCTGCCACCAGACCGGATTGAATGTGCCCGAAAAGGGCAGCCGCCATGCCGCGCTCGATATGGGCTGCGACACCTGCCATACAACCCACAAAACCGGTGCCGAACCGACGATGGACAACCAATTCCATCTCACCAAGGCAGCGCCGGCGCTGTGCCTGGATTGCCATGATGCGAAGGATGCCGACCTTCAAAAAGCGCATCAGAAGCAGCCCTTTGCCACTGCAAACTGTTTAGAGTGCCATGACCCGCATCAGTCCGCGTCCCCCAAGCTGATGGTGAAGTTCATGCATCCGCCGTTCGAGTCCCGCAGTTGCGATACCTGCCACGCGCCGGCAAAGGACGGAAAAGTAGTGCTTACGCAGGCCGACGCCAAGTCGATTTGCATTACCTGTCACGACGACAAACCCAAACAGATTGACAGCTCCAAAGTGCAGCATCCCGGCGCGATGGGCGACTGCACCGATTGCCACAGCCCGCATGCCAGCAACCAGCCCGGTTTGCCGAAGACCGACTCAGTCACCATCTGCCTGGGATGCCACAGCGACATTGGCGATCTGAGCAAGAAAGCGGTCCATCATCAGCCTGCTTTTGTGCAGGGCTGCGCCACCTGCCACACGCCTCATGGCGGCGACCTCGATCATCTGCTGAGGGCCAAGGGCAATGCGCTGTGTCTCGAGTGCCACGGTCCCGATTCCGCAGCGAAGCAGGATGAGGCCGAGCATCTTCTCACCATCTTCAACGGTACAGTCAAGCTTCCCGAGGACTACTACAAGAAGAACAAGGTCGCGATCCTGCCTCTGCGCTTTGGTTTGGGACACCCGGTGGAGTATCACCCGGTCACTGACGTGATGGATCCAACCGACCAAAGCAAGGTCAAGACGCCCCTCAGTTGTCTCTCATGCCATCAGCCGCACGCTTCAGCTCAGCCTGATCTGCTTGTGAAAGACCAGGCGAACAACATGGCGTTCTGTGACAACTGCCACAAGAACAGGGTCAACATGAAGGTGACCACTTCGCCCGAAAAATGACTGGAGACCAGGATGTTTCGCTCTCATTTAAATTTGCCGCGCACCCCCAAGCTGCTCACCATCGCGCTGCTCTTCGCGCTGGGCTTGGCGATCCCGCTCTCCGGCAGTGGGGCCAAGAAAAAGAAAACCGACACCACGCCTGCGCCGGAAGCGGGGCCGCGCAAGTTTCCCTTCGACCCCACCAAGCTGGCGTGGCCAAGCCCGCCCAGTATCGCGCGCGTTCGCTGGCTCGATTATTTTGCCGGATCGAAGATCGATTACGCTCAAGACACTGCCGCCAAGGCCAAGGCAACCTGGATGGATCGTCTTGCGGGCGGGCAGTCCCAGGCCGAAAAACTCAATACCAAGAGTTTTCCTTTCCAACTGATCGGACCCTATGGCATAGCCATTGATTCCAAGGGGTTGGTGTATGTGGCCGATCAAAGAGTCGGGGCCGTCTTTATTTTCAACACGGAAACCCACGATACCCAGCTCATCCGCAATGGCTTCGAGGCTCATTTCGGCTGGATCAACGGCCTGGCCATCGACGACGACGACCGGCTTTTTGTCTCCGATGGCAAAATGCGCCGCGTCATCATCTTCAATGCCAAGCACGAGGTGGAAAACCAGATCACAGATGGATTGGTGGATCCGGTTGGCATCGCCCTCGATACGGAGAACCGTTTTCTGTATGTCGTGGACACGCAGCAGGATCAGGTCCTGGTATACGACGCGGACAGTCTCAAGCTGCTGCGGCGCATCGGAACCGGGGGTAAGAAACATTTCCTCACCACCCCAGGCGACTTTGGCGCGCCGCAGGGAGTGGCGTTGGATAAGGACGGCAATGTTTATGTCACCGACACCCTCAACAATCGTGTGGAAATCTTCGACGCCGACGGAAACTTCATCAGCCTGTTCGGCAAACACGGCGATGGTCCCGGATATTTCGCCAGGCCAAAGGGAATCGCGGTGGATGGCGATGGACACATCTGGGTGGCCGATGAGATGGAAGACCGGCTTCAGGTCTTCAATCGCGAAGGCCAGTTGCTGACCTATATCGGCCTGGGGCACGGGGAGTTGCCCGGCCAGTTCAAAGCGCTTGTGGGGGTCGCCATCGACAAGCAGAACCGGGTTTTCACCACCGAGCAATACCCTGGTCGCTTGCAGGTGTTCCGCTATATTACAGACGATGAAGCGGCGGCGGAAAAAGCGAAGCATGAAGAGGAATTGAAGAAAGCTGCCGATCGGCGCCAGAAAGGCGCCACCTCGGCGCCGGCTGACAAGCCGGCGGTAACACCAGCGCAGAAAGCCCCGGCGCCGCCGGGCCCAAACGCAGTTCCCGACCCAGGGAACAGCGCACTGCCCAAGCCGCCGAACCCGTAGCGCGACGGCAACTTGTTCCATCCTTGCAGCCGCTCTGCGAAAATGGAAGTCGATGCTATCGCTGCAAAATGCCGGCAAGCGGTTTGGGCCGCGGGTACTGTTCCTCGAGGCCAACTGGCTGATACGGGCGCGGGAAAAGACTGCCCTGGTGGGCGCCAACGGCACCGGCAAGTCGACTCTGATGAAGGTTCTGGCCGGGCTTGAAACACTGGACTACGGCGGATTGCAGCAGACTCGCGGCATGAGCATCGGCTACCTGCCGCAGGAGGGGCTGCGGCTTGCCGGGCGCAGCGTCTTCGAGGAATGCCTGACGGTCTTCGACGAACTGCGCGAGATGGAAAAGGAGATTGAGCGATTGGCCGGTCAACTGGCCGTTCTCGATCACACAAGTGCGGAATACGAAGCCGCCGCGGAGCGCTTCTCGATGCTTCAGGAGCGATTCCACGCGCTGGACGGCTACGCGCTGGACGCACAGGTTGGCGGCGTGCTCACGGGCCTCGGCTTCCAAAAGGAAGACTGGGCGCGGAAGACCGATGAGTTCAGCGGCGGATGGCAGATGCGCATTGCGCTGGCCAAGCTGCTGTTGGCCAAGCCCAACCTGCTGCTGCTCGACGAGCCTACCAACCACCTGGATCTTGAGACTCGCAACTGGCTCGAAGACTATCTCAGGACTTATCCGTTCGGCTACATACTTATCTCCCACGACCGATATTTCCTGGATGTTACGATCGACCGCACGGTGGAGATATGGAACAAGCGGCTGAATATTTGCCAGGGGAACTACACCAGATACCTGAGCCAGAAAGACGAGCGGCGCACGCAGTTGGCGGCGGCTTACCGCAACCAGCGCATACAAATCGAGCACCTTGAGGCATTCATCGGCCGCTTCCGCGCGCAGGCCACCAAGGCCAAGCAGGTTCAATCGCGCATCAAGGAACTGGAGAAGATTGAGCGCATTGAAATTCCAGAAGAAGAGCCGGTTATTCATTTCAAGTTTCCCCAGCCGCCACCTTCAGGTCGCACCGTTGTTGAGGCTGAGAAGTTATCCAAGAGTTATGGTCTCAAACGCGTTCTCACCAATGTGAGCTTCACCATCGAGCGCGGCGACCGCGTGGCGCTTGTGGGCGTGAACGGCGCGGGCAAATCCACGCTGATCCGCCTGCTGACCGGCGACGAAGCGCCTACTGGCGGCTCGGTTCGCCTTGGCCATAACGTGGTCAGCGAGTACTTTGCGCAGGATCAGTACAAGGTGCTCAACGGGGAGTCGCGCATGCTGGACGACATAAGCCGCGCGGCGCTGAAGGTTCCCGAGGTTCAGTTGCGGTCGCTGCTGGGCTGCTTTCTTTTCTCCGGCGACGACGTTTTCAAGCCGCTCGGCGTTCTCTCCGGCGGCGAGCGCAATCGTTACGCGCTGGCGCGCATACTGGTTTCGCCGTCGAATTTTCTGCTGCTCGACGAGCCCACCAACCACCTGGATATGCGCGCCAAAGATGTGCTGCTGGAGGCCATCGCGGCTTTCAGTGGGACCGTGGTTTTTGTTTCTCACGACCGATACTTTATCGACCGGCTGGCAACGCGCGTGCTCGAGATGGAAGGCGGAACTGTTACCAGCCACGAAGGGAATTACGAAGACTATCTTCGCCGCAAAGAGGCACAGGCCGCTGGCATACCTCCTCAAACAGCATTTCATCCTGAGCAAGTGGATGGACCCGCTGCTGAGACCCAATTCGCTGCGTCTTCATCGGACGGCGCGAATAGCGCGAACGGAAGCGCAGCGGACCGTCCTCGCCGCTTGAATCCCATCAAGCAGAAGCAGATGGAAGATCGCTGCGCGTTCCTCGAAGAGGAGATCCCGCGCATCGAGGCCGCGATAGCGCATACGGAGGAACAGTTGGGCGTCTACGTTTCCGCCGCGGAAACGGAACGGCTCAGCAAGCTGGGGGAGGATTTGCGTGGCCAGTTGGAGACTCTGATCACGGAGTGGGAAGGCCTGACGATGCTGTTGGATGAGCAGGCGGCGTTGCCGTGAGACGTTCTTTGCCGCTCGTCGTGCATAATCGAAATACGATGGCACTCCTGTGGAACCCTGAGACCTGGTCGCAGCGGCTGGCTGAGTTGGAGGCGCAAACCGGCGACCTTAAAGAAGCTCCCCTGCGACGCGATGTGCGGTCGCTGGGCATGTTGCTCGGCGAGGTGTTGCGCGAGCAGGCCGGCGACGATTTGTTTGAACACGTTGAGGCGCTGCGGAAGGGTACGATCCGCCGTCGAGACGCGGAGGCGAACGGCAACTGGAGCGAGGCAGCACGCCACGAGGCCATTGCGCTGGAATTGGTGCACTCGCTGCCAGCCGAGCGCGCCATCCTGCTCAGCCGCGCCTTTGCATTTTACTTCGAGCTCATCAACCTGGCAGAGACGAACCATCGCAAGCGGCGGAGGATCGCACTGAGGTTGAGCGGCAAGGCGGGGCGGCAGCGCGGTTCGCTTTCCGGAACGCTGTCGGAGATGCGCCGTGTGGGCATCAGTGCGGGCGAGGCGCTGGACTGGCTGAAGCGCATCCTGATTGTGCCGGTGTTTACCGCGCACCCGACGGAAGTGGCGCGCCGCTCGGTGATGTTCAAGCGGCGGCGCATTGGGGAGTTTCTTGCCACGCTCGATCGCATACCGGTACCGGAGCAGGATTTGGCGCGGCTTGAACGATTAGTGTTGGCCGAGATAACGAGCCTGTGGCAGACCGACGAAGTTCGCTCGCGCCGGCCAACGGTTTACGACGAGATCAAGATGGGGCTGGACTACTACGACGTCTCCATCTTTGAGACTCTGCCAAGCCTTTATCGGGAGATTTCAGAGGCGCTGAAAGCCAGTTACGACCTGGAGATTGAGCCGCACGCGCTGCCTCAGGTGCTGATATTCGGCTCGTGGATCGGCGGCGACCGCGACGGCAATCCATTTGTCACGCCGCAGGTGACGCGGGACGCGGTGCAACTGGCCCGCGGCCACCTGCTGCTCTATTACCAGCGGCAATTGCAGGAGATTATCGATTTGCTGACCACCAGCGCGCAGCAGATGCCGGTGAGCGATGAACTGCGCGAGCGGCTGGATGCCTATGTGGCGCAGGTTCACACTCCGGAGGCGCAGGTGTTCGGCGAGCAGTACGAATTTGAGTACTATCGCCGGTTTGTGATCTGCGTGAAGGCGCGGATTCATCGCACGCTGGAGCATCCCGGACCGGCGGAGGCGGCGCTGCCGGTAACTCCTTATACGCTGTCGCAGGGCCAGGAAAAGCTGGCGCAGGTGCTGCCCGCCTATTGCTCGATTGACGAATTTATGTCGGATCTGGAGGCGCTGCGGGCTTCACTTGCCGCCAATCGCGGCATTCGCATTGCGCGCGCGCTCATCGATCCGCTCATATTGCAGGTGCGCACGTTTGGGCTTCATTTGCATACGCTCGATATCCGGCAGCATGCGCGGGTTCATGCGGCGGCATTGCAAGAGGCCATTGCCGACAGCATTGCGGAGACGCTGCCGGCCGGGCTCTCGGCTGAGACGGCCAGCGTGCTGGAGACGTTTCGCGCGGTGGCAGAGATCAAGAGCGGCTGCTCGCCGGAGGTGATTCGCCAATACGTGATCAGCGGGGCGGCAACCGTTGACGATGTGCTGGCGGTAGTCCGGTTGGCGCGGCTGGGCGGAGTGAATGTGGAAGGATCTGGGCGTGATCCTGGACTCATGCCAGTGCCGCTGTTCGAATCGATTGAGGATTTGCGCCAGGCGCCTGGGGTTTGCCGCGAATTGTGGAGTCGGCCGGACTACAAAAAGATGATGGCCACCTGGGATAACTGGCAGGAGGTGATGCTTGGCTACTCCGATTCCAACAAAGACGGGGGCATGCTGACCTCGACCTGGGAGATCTTTCGCGCGCATCGCGATTTGCACGTTGTGGCTCGGGAGGCCGGGGTGAAGCTGCGTCTGTTCCACGGGCGCGGCGGCACGGTGGGCCGGGGCGGCGGACCCACGCATCGCGCCATCTTTGCCCAGCCGATGGACTCGTTCGACGGGCAGTTGCGCATTACCGAGCAGGGTGAGGTGCTGAACTTCAAGTATGCGGACGAAGTGCTGGCCGAGCGCAACCTGGAACTGATGATTGCGGCATCGCTGGATGCGCTGGCGCGACCCAATGCACGCGATCCGGAGGGCCACTTTACCGGCGTGCTGAAGCCGGAGTGGGAAGCTGCGCTCGACGAGCTGTCGGCGATATCGTTTGGGTATTATCGCGAGCACATTCTCGAGGACCCAGACGTGCTGACATACTTTGAGCAGTCCACGCCGATGGCTGAGTTGGAGAACGCGAAGATCGGCTCGCGGCCCTCGCGGCGCAAGGCGTCGCTACAGCTCACCGACATGCGCGCCATTCCGTGGGTCTTTGGCTGGACGCAGTCGCGACTACTGGTTCCGGCGTGGTTCGGCGCGGGGTTTGCGCTGGAGCATTATCTTGCGAAGCCAGGAGCTCTGGATCTGCTGCAAACCATGGCGAAGGAGTTTCCGCTGTTTATCGACCTGCTGCGCAACGTGGAGATGGCGCTGGGCAAGGTGGATTTGGCCACGGCGCGGCTTTATTCGTCGCTGGTGGAGGATTCGGGGCTGCGCGAGCGGATTTACGACCAGTTTGAGGGCGAGTTTCATCGCAGCGTCCGCGCCGTGCTGGCCATTCTGCGGCAGACGGAACTGCTCGAGAGCAACCACGTGCTGGCACACTCGATCAAGCTGCGCAACCCATACGTCGACCCTATGCACCTGATCCAGGTGGACATGCTGAGACGCAAGCGGGCGGGGGAAGATACGGCAGAGGTGAACCGGGCGATTGCGGCGACAATCAGCGGGATTTCGGCTGGGTTGCGGAATACGGGGTGAGGGTGGTTGAGGGAAAACTCGACGCAATTTGAGGATGCAAATCAAAGACTTTCGCGCTTCGCTTGGCTTTCTTACGATTGAGGGCGCGCCGAGAGTGTGCGGGATGCAAACCCGGCAACCGGGATGCGCCGAATATCGGTCCCTGCGCGGGAGAGAAACTCTCTGTCGTCTTTCGTCAGACTGGCTAAGTCGCCGCCTTCAAAATAGGACAGCGTCTTTATGGCCTCGCCTGGTTGGAATGCGGGGTAATACATCGCAGTTGCGGCGGCCAGGCCAGTCTCCAAACGGACACCGGCTCGAAGCAGTGCGATTACGTCCAAGTAGTCTTTTGCTTCAATCCGCTGTTGAATTACTTTCAGCTTGGTAGCCAGCAGGTCGAGCAAGGATGCAACCTCAACCACCCCGTCCGGCGTGCAATCCGGAGTATCTGCCCGCCCTATTCCGATCTCTCCAAAGAAGGAAATCTTGACGGCTCCCTCCCCGACTGGAGCGAGCACGCTGAGGGTGTCCGGGCGGTCCTGAATTACGCTTGCCCGGGCAAGAAAGCTGAATTTCTTTTGCATCTCTTTGTGATCGAGTGGCTTCTCTGTGAAGAAGTCAAAATCGACCGAAGTCCTATGGCTCAACCGCAAAGCCACGGCTGTCCCTCCATACAAAACAAACCCCAATTCAACGCTTGGCGCCAGTTGGGGCCAAAGCTCTCTCTGTGCCGGAGGGAGCGCTTCCCAGTGCGGATCGAAGGTGCTCATTCAACTCTCCTGACCGGCATCGGCGGCACTGGCCTGCTGCCATATTCGGCGAGTCCAAGACGGTAGTGCCAATAGTGCCACGAACGCGCGTTTAACTGCCCTGCTTCGGCGTATTGCAATACATCGCGCAGATAATCTTCGCCGGTGGCCTCGATCATCTGTGTCAGGTCTTCCCACGTACCCAGATTCATCACCTGCGCGGCTACGCGGTCGGGATACTCCATAGCTTCGTCTGGAGTCTTCCACCACACGTAGCGGGGCGCCAGCGCACGCAGACAGGCAAGTCCATGGTCGCCCAACGAGGTGCGCGGTTTCAGGGCTTCCATGCCATTTGCTCCTGGCATTATTTTATCAATTTCAAACACAGATGAACCGGTGAGTTACCGGCCAGAGAGACTGTTCCTGGATGGTTCCGATCAGCCGATCTTGCAGACGTCCTTGCGGAGAAGGTCTTTTGCACGCTTATTCGCGGCTTTCAGCGCACCGGTGAGCGGCGCGCCAACCATTATCAATAGGCCAACATGCTTAAGAAACAACAGCAACAGAAATCCAAACGCAAGTTCCCCTTGAATCTTGCGGTGGGGGACAACAAAAAACAGCACCAAACCCACGACGAAGGATGCTGCAAGAAGGAGCCAGAACGCGACGCGCTTTGGATTGTGAGGATGATGTGTCATGGGCGGCACTCGCTTTGGCAATCACGTCTGGTTCAGCTCTTGCGCTCCAAAGCCTTAGTCAAGGGGGCGGCCGATTTCCCAATGGTGGCCGTACGGGTCGCCGACGCGGCCAACTCGCCAACCGTGGCCTTCGGTGACGGCGTTGACCTGAGTTGCTCCGGCCTTGATTGCTTGCTCGACGACCGCGTCTGGATCGGCCACTGTGAAGATGATGCGAACCGTGGAACTGCCGAGCGACGCGGGACTGAAGTTCCCGTGCGCAGGCGACTCGTCTCCGACCCAGAACTCGGCGCCGTTTACAGAGAGTCTCGCGACCACGTTCCGATCGGGATCCTCGATGCGATAGACATCGACGGCGGCAAGTGCCTCCTTGTAAAACTCGACCGCCTGGGCGCTGTTTCGAACCGACAGCCACGGGGCGATCGAGTTTGACAAAGGGACTCCTGTATTGTTGCCCATGCGTTTCTCCAAATCTGGCGTAATTACCAATGCATGGTCAGATGCGCCGCGACATGCAGAGCCATCACCAGCCCTGTCGCCAAAATACCGGCGGCCACCGGCCCCTTTTTTCGCCACAGCAAAACCGTTGCCGCCACAAAGATTGCCTCTGGAATGCCCAGCACCGCGAGCCAGTAAGCCCAACTCGAGTGTTCCAGTCCCGGGTTTACAAGACCGAGTATGCGCAGCAAGGCGAACGAGCATCCCACAAGCGCCAACGCACACAGCATTCCCACACCGACTCCTACCGCTTTGTTCCCCTTGTTGTTCATTCCTGCCTCCTGATTTTGGCTTTCTTTTAACCACGTACGCCACACGCTGATTGCCTGGCGCAGAATCGCTGTTGTGCTCCCCAGCGCCCAAAACAACGCCGCCCACTCGCCCTGAATAAAGTCCAGCTCGCGCAGCATCGCGCAGGCCCAGTCGCGGCTCTGGGGCGGCGCCAGGCGAATGGCCGCTCCGAGCAGCCTTGCAGCTAATTTGCGCTGCGTTCCCATCAGGCTTCCACCAGTCCCAAAGACGCGTACAGTCCCAGCGCAACTTGGCCCAATCTGCTGGCGGCATGAGCGCTGACGCTGGCTTTGGCGAATCGCAGGCCATTCGGAGTAAACCGGTACATGTGGCGCGGAGGCTTACCCGGCTCGCCTGTCTCCCACAGGGTTTCAAGAAGGCCTCGCTCCGCCATGCGCATCAGGATTGGATAGAGCGTGCCGGACTTGAGTCCCGTGATCCGGCTCAGGTCGTATCCGTATTTCCAATCGTCGGCCTGGACGAGAAAAGCATCGAGGACCAGGACGGTTTGTGGGGACATTCGCAGCTTCATGAAGACAACTCTACATATGTAGAGCTAAGATGTCAACAAGCATTTTGAGAACTTTTTCTGAAGCCAACTGCCGCATATTCCCGCCATTGCTCTTGCCATACCCTGTGGTGCGGGTCTAGGCTGTTGTCATGCGTCGATGTTGCTAACACCGTCCTGGTGAGAAGCTCCGATGCTGACGTGCGCCTTGACTGCCCGCGCTTTCCATCGCCTCACATCTCCACCACCACACCAAAACTTTGAAAATCAGCAACTGGGAGAGTATCCCAGGAATAGGAGAAGATTATGGCGCGCATTGCCGCGAATGTAACGGAACTTATTGGCCGCACCCCGTTGGTTCGGCTGAATCGGGTAGCGGCTGGGTTGCCTGCTACCGTTGTGGCCAAGCTGGAAAGCCAGAACCCTGTATCGAGCGTGAAGGACCGCATCGGCCTGGCGCTGATTGAGTCCGCGGAGAAGGCCGGCAAGATCAGGCCCGGCGAAACCGTCCTGATTGAGCCGACCAGCGGCAACACAGGCATCGCGCTCGCATTTGTGGCGGCCGTCAAGGGTTACCGGCTCATCCTCACCATGCCGGAAACCATGAGCCTGGAGCGCCGCACAGTGCTGCTGGCCTTTGGCGCGGAAATCGTGTTGACTCCCGGACCCAACGGCATGAAAGGCGCCGTGGCCAAGGCAGAGGAGATTTTTGCCAAGACTCCGAATGGCTATGTGCTGCAGCAGTTCAACAACCCTGCCAACCCGGCCATTCACTACGCCACCACCGGCCCGGAGATTTGGGACGATACCGACGGCAAGGTGGACATCCTCATCAGTGGCGTGGGCACTGGGGGCACCATCACCGGCGTGGCCAAATACATCAAGCCGCTGAAGCCGGAGTTCAAGGCCATTGCGGTTGAGCCTGTCGACAGCCCGGTGCTTTCCGGGGGCAAGCCGGGGCCGCACAAGATTCAAGGCATCGGCGCGGGCTTTGTGCCTGGGGTGCTTGACACCAGCCTGGTGGACGAGGTGGTGCAGGTGACCAACGACGAGTCGATTGCGGCGGCCCGCCGTTTGCCGCTGGAAGAAGGGTTGTTTGTAGGCATCAGCTCGGGGGCGGCCGTGGCCGCGGCGCTGAAAGTGGCCGCGAGGCCGGAGAATGCAGGCAAACTGATCGTAGTGGTGCTGCCGGACTTCGGCGAGCGCTATCTGAGCAGCGTGCTGTTTGAGCCGCTGCGCCAGCAGGCACTGGGATTGCCCACGGAACAGATTGCGGTGGTTGCGACGGTGTAAGAGGCAGGGACTGAGGGACCAGGGACTAAGGGACTGGGGACGGTTTTCTCTGGCGGATCGTTGCTCTAATCCCTATTCCCTTCGTCCCTAGTCCCTTTGTCCGCGATCCATGGCCATGTTCGCCCGCATTCGCGAAGACATCAACTCCATTATGGAGCGCGACCCGGCTGCGCGTTCGCGGCTGGAGGTCTTTCTCTGCTATCCGGGTCTCTGGGCGGTTTGGTTTCATCGCGTGTCGCATGCGCTTTGGGGCGCAAAACTCCGACTGGCGGCACGGATACTTTCGCAGATTGCGCGATTTTTTACCGGCGTGGATATTCATCCTGGGGCACTGCTGGGCCGGCGACTTTTCATCGACCATGCGACGGGAGTGGTGATTGGCGAAACCGCTGTTGTGGCCAGCGACGTGACGCTCTATCAGGGCGTAACGCTGGGGGGCACCGGCAAGGGCCACGGCAAGCGGCACCCTACGGTGTGCGACGGCGTGTTTATTGGCAACAACGCCAACGTGCTGGGGAACATTACCATCGGCGAGAACTCGCGAGTGGGCGCCGGCTCGGTGGTGCTTTCCGATGTGCCGCCCAACTCCACTGTTGTGGGGGTGCCGGCGCATATTGTTTATCGCAACGGGCAGCGGGTGCTGATTACCGATCCGCACGACGTGAAGGACCCGCTGAGCGACGCGCTGATCGCTCTTTCCGCTCGCGTCAAGGAGCTTGAAAAATGCCTGTGCCTGGATGCCGAAGCCCCACCCCAGCCGGCAGAGCCTTTTGCCGCCGAGGAAGCTGAGCGCGAAGCTTATCGTTCGGAGTTGGGGCGGCTGCGGGAGTATGTGTCGATGGGAGAAGGCATCTAGTGCTCGGCGGCCAAGCCCTCCGGCATCTCTCCGTGGACCAGGCAAGTGTCTATGGTTATGCATTGTCCATTGAAGGAATATTTCAGAAATAGACGCTGCTTGCATTACTCCGGAGAGGACATATATACAAGGAGGGCTGCATGTGAGGTCAAAAAGATTCCAGGAGACGGCATGATATTACGCAGAGGTTCCGTTTGTGTTGCGGTGGTTTGCGCACTCGCATTGTTGTTGTCGCCACTGGCGGCACGTGCTCAAGGCAGTACGGACGAGATTAACCTGCTGTCCTGGGGCGCTGGCGCGCTCGTGGTTGAGTCGCCACCGTCGGCATCCGCCCGTGGCCAATGGTCAACTGAGATGTTGCTGGATGAGATCAAAGATACGGGCTGGGCCAACCCCCGCGGCGACTTTGCGCCCAAGGCCATCGTATTTGAGTTGGCGCAGCGGAGCGAAATCAACAGCCTCGCTTTCGATACGGCACAGGCCGAGAAGCGGGAGCGCAGCGTCAAGGATATGACTGTTGATATATCCGACCGGCAAGACGGTGGCTTCGTTCAGATCGCAAAAATTTCGCTGGCGGTGGCAAAAGATGGGCAGAAGTTCCCACTCAAGACGCCGATGTCCGGGCGCTACATCAAGCTCACGGTACTCAACAACTATGGCGACAGCCAGTTCATGGAGCTGATGAATGTTTACGCCTATGGCAAGCCCGTGGGCAAACGACCACTGCCTGACAACTCCGGTACGTTTTCCTCGGACTACGAAGACTTCCACATTCAACAAATTGGAATAACCGCGACAGGTTGCTATATGTATGAGGGTGGGCTGATCGAAAACGGCGGATTCGACGGCAGAGTGCTGCGCTTCACGTGGAGTTCCGGTCTTCCGGGGTCGCGCGATAGTGGTCCGGCGATCATCGTTTTCGCCGACGACGGCAAATCGTTCGTCGGTCACTTTTGGCACGGCACTTCAACCAATGCGGTGCGTTGGAATGGCACGCGCATCTCCAAAGATGTGGGCTCGTGTCCGAACTGGAAGCCGGGAACAGGCAACCAGGTTGAGCAGCAGCTGAAGAGTGAAGGGCGCGCCCGCCTGTATGGCATTCTGTTCGACACCGATTCGGACCATATTAAAGACGAATCGAAGACCGCGTTGGATTCCCTGTTGGCCGCGGCCCACAACCAGCCTACGTGGAGCTTCTCGATCGAAGGACATACCGACAATGTCGGCGGAGACGCGCACAATCAGACGCTTTCAGAAAAACGCGCAGCGGCAGTCAAAGCCTACCTTACCAAGGCCGGCGTCGATGAGAAGCGGCTTGCGACCAAAGGATTCGGCGCGAGCAAACCGGTCGCCAGCAACGACACCAGCCTGGGCCGCTCAGAAAACCGGCGCGTGGAAATCGTGAAGCAGTAGAGGGTGCGCAAATCTGGCGGAGACCTGGAGGCTTGTTCCGCGTCCTGAGTGTTAGAGTGGTTTGGTTCCCAATTTTTTCCTGGAGTCTTGCTTCTTGCCGGGTTCTCGTCTGCTTCTCGCGGCCATTTTTGCAGTTGCCGCCACTGCACATGCCGCTTCCCGCGTTCAGGCCGCGGCAGTGCCGGCGGAGATGCGGTCGACTGCGTTTACTGTGACCGTGAACGGGCAGAAAGTGGATGTGGCTCACGCAGCGGCCAGTTACGAGTTTGTCAGCTTCGACATAACCGGCCCGGTGGACATCGCCATTACCGCTGCCGAAAAAGGCTTCTGGGATCGCGGCGTCGATATCCAGCCCTGGCGGCTGGGCTTGCGGGCAACGCGCGACGGCCAGACCATCCGCTTCCATCTTGGTGCGCCGGCCAAGCTCTCCATCACGCGGCCCGGCGACTTCCTCAATTACGCCAAGATGCTCTTTGTCTTTGCAGGCTCACCACCGCCGCCGATGCCTCGGGACCCAGCCATCCATGCTTACCAGGCAGGGGTCTACCACCAGAGCCTGAACCCCAAGAGCGGCGAGACGCTTTACCTTGCGCCCGGTTCCTACTTTTTCGGCAGCCTGAACCTTTGGAAGGTGCATGACGTGCGCATTCTGGGGCGGGGAACCATTGTCTATGATGGGCCCCAGGACCCCACTACAGACGAGGGCTGGATGCAGAAGCCCGATTGGCATTGCATCGGCACCATGGAAGCCAGCAAGGTGGAAGTCGACGGCCTCACCTGCGTCATTCGATCCCGAACGTGGTCGATCCAGATGAAGGATTCCTCCGGATTTGTTTACAACGATCTGCGGGTGATTGGCGGAAACCCCGGCAATGCCAACCAGGATGGCATGGACTGGATCGGGAGCAGCGACGGCGTGGTGCGCAACTCCTTCTTTCGCGCATCGGACGACGTGATTGCGCTGATGGGCAACTGGGACGGCTACAAAGACGAAGACATGCTGCGGCCCGGCAAGGATGTGCAGAACATCGTTGTCGAAGGCAGCGTGCTTTCAACCAGCATTTCAAACGTGGTGCGGGCGGGCTGGCCGCGAAAGATCTTCAACTCGCGCAACTTTACGCTCAGGGACTCGGACATTTTGCACGCTGGGATCGGAGCCTGTGGCCAGACCTTCGGGCTGCTCGGCTTTTGGGGCGCGAACGGCGCAAAGGGCGACCACTCCAATTACACGTTTGAGAACCTGTTTCTGGACGATTGGTACTCGCTGGTGCAGATTGAGCAGGACCAGCCGGCCGTACACGGGTTTACCTTCCGCAATATCTGGGCGCTGGACCAGCCGCCGCTTGATGCCTCGACCATTACAGGCAAGGTAGCAGGCGTGGTGTTCGACAACGTGAAGTATGGCCAAACGCGCGCCACCAGCGACGCGGACCTTCCCTTGGTGGTCTCAGGCGGGGCGGAGCCGGGACATTTTGAAGCGAGCAAGGGCCCGGTTGCGGCATTTACGGTGGATCCGCCTGTGATTGTCCCGGGAGCGAAGATCGGCTTCACGGCGAAGCCCATGCCAAACGCGCAATATACGTGGCTATTTGGCGATGGAACAGGGGCCCAGGGAAGGCGCGTGACGCACAAATTTCCCGATGCGCTGGGCACGGAACTTGAGGGTGCGCAGAACGGTTCGGGCCGATTCAGGGTGCTGCTTCACGTGGAGGATCAGCGGGGCCAGGAAGATTGGGCCAGCCAGGGAGTGGTGGCCGTGGCCAAATGGCGTGACGCCGGGGATGTGCCTGGCGCTACAGCGCCCGGCCTGACGTGGCAAATCTATCCCGGAGACTGGACGGAGCTGCCGAACCTGGCAGGACAGAAAGCGGTGTTCAGCGGTGAGTCGCCGAACCTGCACGCGGACGCGCAAGGCTTTACGCACTACGCGGTTGCGTGGGACGGCCTGATCGACATTCCAGCGGACGGCGGATACACCTTTCGCCTGATTGCGAGGGACGGGGCGCGGCTGGTGGTGGACGGACTGGAAGTGGCCAAAACCGGGCCGCCGTTTGCCCAGGTCTGCGGCGCGCCGGGAAATGCGGAGCGCTACGATCTGGGGTCGCTGGGGCTGCGGGCGGGCAAGCACACGCTCCATCTGGAGGGTCTGCACTCAGCCAGCCAGGGCGTGCCGCGGTTGTTGTGGGAGGGTCCGGCTCTGCCGCTGACCGACGTGCCTGAGGCGGCGTTCAGCCATCTGCGGCAGGATGTGGTGAAGGCAGGGAGTAGGGAGTAGGGAATACAAGGCTCTGGTCCCTGCCATTTGTGAAGCTGGGTTGGGGGCTACCCGCTGCCAGGGGATGGACCTCGGCGACAATACTGGAAAATGCTGGGTCAAGAGGCCGATCGAGCGCGTGGCTTATCTGTGCCGGTATGAAGGGCGGCTCGAGGCTGGACGGCAATCTTCCAAGGCAAACAGAGCTTCCAATTCCCGGATGCTGGAAGCTATTCTAGCGGCTCGGCTGTTTCTGAACCAGTTATCGAAGGGAATGAGGCCGATGTATGCAATGAGCAGGATAAGAATCAGCCAAAGGGGAGAACTGGCTGAGTTACTTAAAGCCGCGATTATTGAGGATGGCATCATGAGGTTTATTCCCTTCGTCCTCCCCAGCATCGGTGGGTTGGCTTCCAAGATGAGTTGGATGCGATAAACAGGGATTAGGGAATAGTGAAATCGGGAATAGGGAATGGATTCACCTGGACGGAACCTATAGGTGGTTGGTCGGCGATTGTGCTGTCTCACTTTTGCGACGGGTTGACGAAATGTAGGTCCTTCGACTCGCTTCGCTCCCTCAGGATGACAGCGGAGATGGGGCGCGGAGCTTTAGTTGATTGTGGGGGTTCGTATTCCCTATTCCCTATTCCCTATTCCCTACTCCCTACTCCCTATTCCCTACTCCCTATTCCCTACTCCCTATTCCCTCTCTTTTGTCATTTTGGTAGCTGCGAGCTATCCCATCCGCCGCCCAGGGAGCGGACCAAACCCACACTGTCGACGAACTGGCGTGTCTGAAGGTCGATGGCCGTGCGCTGATTCTGGAGCAGCGTGGCTTCGGCCGTCAGGACCTCAAGGTAGCTGGTTACGCCGCCCTTGTAGCGTTTGTTGGAGATGTCGAGAGAGTGCTGCGCGGACTCGACCGCCTTCTGCTCGACACCCGCCTCCCGCTCGAGAATCCTGAGGCCTGAGAGCTGGTCTTCCACGTCGTTGAACGCGAGGAAGATGGCGCTTTTGTAGGCGGCGACCTGGGCCTCGTAAGTGTGGCGGGCCTGGTCGGTGAGTGCGTGGCGCTGGCCGGCGTCGAACAGCAGTTGGGTGGCCTGGCCGCCAAGCGTCCACAGGGCGCTGGGGCCCTGAATCCAGGTGCCGAAGTGGGTGCTCTCAAAACCGCCCTCCGCACTCAATGTAATGGTGGGATAGAAGGCGCTGACGGCGATGCCGATTTGCTCGTTGGCGGCGGCGGTGCGGCGCTCGGCAGCGGCAATGTCGGGGCGGCGTTCAAGCAACTGCGACGGCACTCCGAGCGGAACATTGGGAAGCGGAAGATTAAGCGGCGAGGGCGCAATGCTGAAGGTGGGCAGCTTGTAGTTGGCGATGGTGCCCACGGCGTGCTCGTACTGGGCGCGAGCCACACCCAGGTCGACGAGTTGCGCGCGAACCGTCTCGAGCTGGGTCTGGGCCTGGGCCACGTCGACCGCGGTCCCGATGCCGCCGGCAAAGAGCCGCTGGGTAAGATCCAACTGGTGCTCCAGATCGGTGACGGTGGAAGTCAGAAGCTGGATTTGGGAGTCCAGGCCACGAAGCTGGAAGTAGTCGGCGGCCATCTCGGCATGAAGGCTGAGGTCGACGTTGGCCATGTCCGCGGCGCTGGCCTGGGCGGTCTCGTGAGCCGCCTGGACGGTGCGGTGGATGCGGCCCCAGAAGTCGGGCTCCCAGCTTGCCTGGCCGGTAATCTCGAAATCGTTATAGTTGGGGTCGTTCGTCCTGCTGAAAAACGGCTCGTTTTCCGATACCCGGTTGCGTGAGACGGAAGGCGACGCGGAGAGGGTGGGAAAAAGAGCGGACCGGGCAACTTTGACCTGGTCGCGAGCCGCCAGATAGGTTTCAAGTGCCTGGCGCAGTCCCTGGTTGTAGGTCTCGATGCGCTCTTCCAACTGGTTGAGTTGCGGGTCCTGGTAGATTTCCCACCACTTGCCGCGCAGCATGCCGTCAGAGGGATTGGCGGGCTTCCAGCCGCCGTCGGCGGGGTTGGGCGGGGGAACGAGAACGGTGGACGCCCCAGTCTCCTTGTAGACCGGGGGGGCTTCAAAGCCGGGACGATTGTAATTGGGACCGACGGGCTTGCAGCCGGCCAGGAAGGTAAGGGAGAGAAGAGCGGCTGACGAAAGGACCGCGGTCGAGAGAAGTGGTTTCCCACGTTTGCGACAGTAGAAAGTCGCAAAGATGGGGCACGGGGCTTTCTTGCTCTGGGCCGGAACACAAGGCGCGGGCATGATTATTTGCCCCCCGCATCGGCGGCTTTGCCGGGGCTCTCCACAGATACTTTTTCGCCTTCAATGAGAGAGTCGGGCGGGTCCTGGATGACCCGGTCGCCGGCGCTGAGGCCGGTGACGATTTGAACGGTGGCGCCATCGTCCTCGCCGATGACGACCGGAACCAGATGCGCGACGTTGCCGTTGACGACGGTGCCCACGCGCAGGCCTTCCCTGCGAAATATAAGCGCGGCAGCGGGGACAATAAAGGTTGGAGCGGCAGTGGGCGTCTTGAAATGAGCCTGGGCAAGCGAGCCGGGCAGCAGTTCGCCGGCGCGGTTGTCCACGTCAATCTCCACCAGGAGCGTACGGCTTGTGGGATCGATGGCGTCCGCTGTTCGCACCAGCGTCCCCTGGTAGGTCTTTTCGGGGTGTTCGACAAAGTTAAGGTCGATTTTCATGCCCCGCTTCACGCTGCCCGAGTAAATTTGAGGCAGGTTGGCGTAGACGCGCAGGGTCTGGATGGCCTGCAAATGGAAGAGCTCGTTGGCAGCGCCCTCGTTGATCAACTGGCCCGTGTCGATGTTGCGGGCGGTGATGACTCCGTCGAACGGCGCGTAGACTTTCTCGAACGATTGCAGTTCCTTGATCCGCTGGACATTGGCCTGCGCGGATTTGACTGCAGCCGCGGTGGCCGCGGCCTGGTTGACGAAGGTGTCGGTGTCCTGACGGGAGACGGCCTCGGACTTGACCAGGCCCGAGTAGCGGTCGGCCTGGATGCGGGCGTTGTTGGCAGTGGCTTCCGCGGTGGCCAAGTCGCTCTGGGCCTGGGAAAGCTGCTGGTCCAGTTCAGGAGTGGCGATCTCAGCCAGCAGCGCGCCTTTGCTGACTTTGGCGCCGATGTCGAAGTACCAGCGGGTGAGGTAGCCGGAGGTGCGGGCGTAGATAGGCGAATCGGTATAGGCGCTGACGTTGCCGGGCAGAACGAAACTCCCTGTCGTCGAACCCATGGTTGGGTGAATGGCAATCACCGTGGGAGCGGCCAACTGGTTGGTGGCATCGGCCAGCACCCGGTCGTCGTGCTTGCGGCTCAAGATGCCAAAGGTCGCCAGGGCGCATGCCGCGATAAGGACCACGGCGACTCCGAACAGAGCGGTGCGCGGCGAAATGGGCTTCTGGTCGGACGGAGGCTCTTGGCCGTGTGCCGCATGGCTGGGCGGTTGTGAAGCCGTGTGCTGGTTCGGATTGGATTCAGGGGTCATGAATAAGCTACTCCGATAACTTGTCGAATTCGTCGAATGCCTCGGTAAGGGAATCGCGGACCGCAGTTTTGCGCCGGCTCTCGAGCCAGCCGTGGACCAGGGAAAAAGATGCGGGAACAAAGAACAATGTGGCCACGGTGGCCAGCAGCAGGCCGCCGATTACGGCGCGGCCGAGAGGCGCATTCTGCTCGCCGCCGTCACCGAGCCCCAGCGCCATGGGCACCATTCCGATGATCATGGCCAGCGCAGTCATTATGACCGGGCGCAGGCGGACAAAGCCGGCATTCAGCGCGGCCTGGCGCGCGTCGCCCACCAGAATCTCCAACTGCTCGCGGGCAAAGGTGACCACCAGAATGGAGTTGGAAGTGGCCACGCCCATGCACATGATTGCGCCGGTAAGCGCGGGGACGCTGAGCCGGGTGTGGGTAAGAAACAGAAACCAGACGATACCGGCGAGCGCGGCCGGCAGGGCAGCGATAATGAGGAACGGATCGAGCCAGGACTGGAAGTTGACCACAATGAGCAGATAGACCAGCAGAATGGAAAACGCGAGGCCAGTGAGCAGGCCGAAATAGGACGCCTTCATGGTCTCGCTTTGGCCGCGCAGGATGAATTTCGAACCGCGCGGCAGATCGGCCTTGTGGCGGGCGATGATTGCCTCCATTGCACGGGTCACCGAGCCCAGGTCGGTTCCGTCCACATTGGTGTAGATATCGAGCACCGGCTGCACATTGTAGTGGCTTACAGTGCCCAGTTCCGTGCCGGGCTTTATGGTGGCGAGGTTGCCCAGCACATTCACGGGCAGGGCAGCTCCCGGCGCGGCGGTGGACTGCGCGCCATTCTGAGCGACAGCGGCGGCCTGCTGAGACGAAGCGCTGCCGGTGACGGGCAGGCTCTTTAGGTCGGCCATCGTATTCATGCGGTATTGCGGGGCCTGGATGGCGACGTTGTAGGTTACGCCGCTTTTGGGATCGAGATAGAAACTTGGGGTGGTTTGGAAACTGCCGCTGAGCGCCACGAGCACGCTTTGCGCCACATTCTGCTGAGAGAGGCCAATGGTTTGCGCGCGGGTGCGGTCCACATTCACCGTCAAATTGGGGTAGTTGAACGGTTGCTGAATACGCGGATCGGCTGCGCCCGGAACGTAGCGAACCTCGTTGAGCATCTTCTCTGCCAGGGTGCGGTTTCCATAGAGGTCAGGGCCTATGATCTGGATGTCGATGGGCGCGGAGAGGCCGAAGTTGAGAATCTGCGTCACAATGTCGACGGGCAGCGCATAAAACGTTACGCCGGGATACTCGCGATTCAGCACTTCGCGCAGCTTCTGGACATATGCTGCCGTGGGATGATGGTCCTTGGTTAGCTGCACCTGGATATCGGCATCAGCCGGGCCGATGGGCGCCGAAGTGGAGTAAGAAAGGTTCAATCCGGAGTAGGGCAGGCCGATGTTATCGACGATCGAAACCACCTCTTTGGCCGGAATGTGCTCGCGGATGGTGGAATCGATGTGGTCGCACAGGAGAGCCGTCTCCTCGATACGCGTGCCGGTGCGGGCGCGCACGTGAATCTTGAACTGGCCGGCGTCTACGGAAGGGAAGAAATCCTGGCCGAGCGAGGGAAGCAGAAGGCCGACGGAACCAACGGCAAAGACGGTGAACAGGAGGAGGAAGAACACGGGGAAATCTACGCACAAGGTGAGCAGACGCAGGTAGCCGTTGCGCATCTTCGAAAAGCCGGATTCAAAACCAAGCTGAAACTGGACAAAGGGATTGCGGCTGGCTTGCTTCGCCGCGGTCTGCGCGTCGTCGTGCTCCTTGAGCAGATACTTGGCCATGGTGGGCACCACGGTACGCGAGAGCAGGTAACTTGCCAGCATGGCAAAGACCACCGCCTCGGCCATGGGCACAAACAGGTAGCGAGCCACGCCGCTGAGGAGAAACATGGGTACGAAGACGATGCAGATGGCGAGGGTAGAGACCAGGGCGGGGGTGGCAATTTGCGCTGCGCCGTCGAGGATGGCCTGCTCGATTTCCTTGCCCGACTCGAGATTGCGGTTGATGTTTTCGATCTCCACCGTGGCGTCGTCGACGAGGATGCCGACGGCCAGCGCCAGGCCTCCCAGCGTCATGATGTTGATGGTCTCGTGCAGCGCGTAGAGCATGATCAGCGAACAGAGAATCGAGAGCGGAATGGAGACCGCGATGATGACCGTGGAGCGAAAGCTGCCCAGGAAGACCAGGATCATGATGGCGGTGAGGCAGGCGGCGATGATTGCTTCCCGGATAACCCCATCGATCGCGCTGCGCACAAAGATCGACTGGTCGGAAAGCGCATCGATCTTCAACTCCGGGGGCAACTGACCCTTGATGTTCACGAGCACGTTCTGCACGCCCTTGATGATGTCGAGCGTGGAAGCCGAGCCGGTCTTCATGATGCTCATGAGGAGGGCGCGGCTGCCATTGACGCGCACGATGTTGGTCTGCGGGGGACTGCCGTCGCGTACGTGGGCTACATCGCGGATGTAAATCATTGCGCCGTTGACCGATTTGATGGGCAGGTTGTTCAGATCGTCGACCACCGAAGGCGCGGAGTTGGTTTCGACAGCGTATTCGAAGCGGTCGATCTTCATGGTGCCGGAGGGCGCAATGAGGTTTTGCACGTTGAAGGCGTTAACCACATCGACCGGCGAGAGGCCTTTAGCCTGGAGCGCATGAAGATCGATGTCCACCTGAATCTGGCGCTGCTTGCCGCCGTAGGGATAGGGCGATTGGGCTCCCTCGACGGTGGCAAACTGGGTGCGTATGGTGTTCGAGCCCAGGTCGAACAACTGCTGTTCGTTCAGGCCCTTCCCGGAGAGCCCCAACTGCAGCACCGGCACGCTGGAGGCGTTGTACTGGATGATGAAGGGCGGGGTGGTGCCGGGCGGCAATTGGCGCAACTGCACCTGGCTTATTGCGGTAACCTGGGCCACGGCGTTGCCAATGTTCACGTGGGGCTGAAAGAAGATCTTGATGAGCCCGATGCCGTTGAGCGATTGTGACTCGATGTGCTCAATGTCGTTGACGGTGGTAGTCATGCCCCGCTCGCTGTTGAAGACGATGCGGTTTGACATCTCCTGGGCCGAAAGGCCGGTAAAATTCCACACCACGGTCACAATGGGAATGTCGATATTGGGAAAGATATCCGTCGGCATCGACTCGATGCTGAAGACGCCGAGAATCATAATCAGGAACGCAAAGACGGCGAAGGTATAGGGCCGCCGCAGCGCAAGCCGGACAATCCACATCATAAGGCTGGTACTCGCTCCTGAGCCGGGGTGTTCTTAAGGACGCCGACCGTGACTGGGTTGCGCGCGACCATTGGACGGGAAGAACTGGTCAGCGGTTACCCCGATTCGGTTCCGACCGGCTCACCGGGTTTCGCGGCCTGACGACCCGAGCCGTCCAAAACCGGTACTGCATTCAGATGAAACTACTATGCTATCCGAACTTTCAGGATGAAGGCATGAAGAGGAAAAATGGAGCATTCTCCTTAGGCCTATGGACGCTGAAAGGGGAGGAAAGGACGCAATTCTCCCCTGGTTCGGCATCCCGGGATAGGGCCCGTTCGGGGACGGCTCAAGGCAACCTTCCGGCCATCTGCCGCACCCCGGGCGACGTTTGCCGGAGCAGCGGCGAGAAAAGGTCGTAAGGATTGAGCGCGGACCTGGTGGGGGACGGGGCGAGGCATCTTGTTTGCGAATGCAGCTTGCGCGCCGTCACATCGCCTGTAACGGTTCATTCGAATACAATGATTGCGTCACGAATGACGGGGGTGCGACAGGCTTTGGCCGCAGATGAAAGCCGACTCCCCGACCTCGCGGAGCGGACGAAACCTTTGCCCAAACTGCTGCGTCCCTAAATAACGACCGCCGGTGGTTTGATTCTTATTTTCTGGGCAGAATGTTGCCCGGCGGGTATTCACACGATTGAAACGATTGGAAACGAAATCATGTCCATAGAAGGTACTCCGGAGTCGCATCTGTCCCCGCTCAGCGCATCTCACCAGCCTCCCTCCAGGAAGGGGAACTGGATTCGCATTGTTGTTTATCTGGTGCTGGCGGGTGCTCTGGGCTCCATTGTCTGGAAGATCTTTCAAAACCAGAAGCAGAGCGCGGCAACCAGCGCCAGTCAGGCGGCGGCGTTGTACAGCCGCCCGGTTCCCGTGCAGGTGTCGGCGGCGGAGCAGCGGCCGATGCCGGTGTTTCTTACCGCACTGGGCACAGTGACGCCGTACATGAGCGTGACGGTGAAGGCCCGGGTGAACGGCGAACTGGAGCCGGTGAAGTTTACCGAGGGCCAGGAAGTGAAGCAGGGCGAGACCATCCTGCTTATCGATCCCAAACCCTACAAAGCGGCGCTGGACCAGGCCAAGGGCACTCTGAAGCACGATGAAGCGCTGCTGAAAGACGCCCAGGCGGAGTTTGCGCGCTACAAGGCGCTCTACGATGCGGGGGTAACGTCGAAAGAAACCCTGGATGCCGACGAGGCCACGCAAGGCCAATACTTGGGAGCTATCGAGGCCGATAAGGCGGTCATTGAGACCGCACAGTTGCAGCTTGACTGGTGCTCCATCCAATCGCCGATCGACGGGCGAATCGGACTGCGGCTGGTGGACCCGGGCAATATCATCACTGCCAACACCACCAACCTGGTCATCATCAATCAGTTTCAGCCGATCGCGGTGTATTTTACGCTGCCTGAGAACGAGTTGCCGCAGGTGCTGCACAAGCTGGCCACAGACAGACGCCTGCCGGTGGATGCCTACGACCGCGGCGACGTGCAGAAATTGGCCAGCGGAACGTTGATGACCGCGGATAACCAGATTGACACGACAACCGGAACCGACAAGCTGAAAGCTGTTTTCGACAACAAGGACAATGCTCTGTTTCCCAACCAGTTCGTGAATATTCACCTAGTGATGGAAGACCGGCCGAGCGCGCTGGTGGTGCCTTCGGTGGCCATTCAGAGCGGCATGCAGGGCGCGTATGTGTGGGTGATCGACGGCGTCGACTCGAAGGGCAATGGGACTGCCAGGATTCAGCCCGTGAAGGTGGCGCTGGCCGAGGGACAAGTGACCATCCTGGACAGTGGGATTCAACCGGGCCAGGGCGTGGTGGTGGACGGCGCGGACCGGCTCCGCCCTGGACAGGCGGTAACGGTAACCATGGCTCCGCACCGCTCCGATCAGGCCGGCGGTCCATTTGCAGCAACTCAGCCCACAGCGCAGCCATGGCCGCAGGCGGCGGCCCGCAAGCCGAATCGCCAGCAGGATAAGAGGGTGCGGCAGTGAGCCTGAGCCCTTCCCGGCCATTTATTCTGCGCCCGGTAGCGACCTCGCTGCTGATGGCGGCCATTCTGCTGGCTGGATTTGTGGGCTACGAGCAGTTGCCGGTCTCAGCGCTGCCCGAAGTTGACTATCCGATCATCCAGGTGCAGACATTTTATCCCGGCGGCGGTCCGGAGGTGATGGCCTCGTCGGTGACCGCGCCGCTGGAGCGCCAGTTCGGCCAGATGCCGGGGTTGAAGCAAATGACCTCGGTGAGCAGCGGCGGCGGCTCGGTGATTACGCTTGAGTTCAACCTGGATGAGAACATCGACGTGGCCGAGCAGGAGGTGCAGGCGGCCATCAATGCGGCCAACAGCTTTTTGCCTGCCGACTTGCCCAATCCTCCCATCTACAGCAAGGTGAATCCCGCCGATGCGCCGGTGATGACTCTGGCGCTCTACTCCGATTCGCTGCCCCTGGACAAGATTGAAGATGCGGCCGACACCAACCTGGCGCAGAAAATCTCCCAGGTCACCGGGGTGGGGCTGGTGTCGATTGCCGGCGGACAGAAGCCTTCTGTGCGCATCCAAGCCAACCCGGCCCAGCTTGCCGCTTACAACCTGAGCCTTGAAGACCTGCGCACCGCAGTCTCGGCGGCCAATGTGGACCAGGCCAAGGGCACGCTGAACGGGGCGCGCCAGTCTTACACCATCAATGCCAACGACCAGTTGCTTTCAAGCGACGATTACAAGCCGGTGATCGTCGCCTATCGCAACGGCGCCGCGGTGCGAACCTCCGATGTTGCAACGGTGGTGGACGCCGCCGAAAACTCGCAGCAGGCCGCCTGGATGGACCGTCAGCCCGCGGTCATCGTGAATATTCAGCGCCAGCCGGGCGCTAACATCATTGCGGTGGTGGACCGCATCCAGAAGCTTCTGCCTCAGTTGCGGAGCAGCCTGCCGGCGACCGTGCAGGTGAAGGTGCTGACCGACCGCACCAACACGATTCGCGCCTCAGTGCGGGATGTGGAGTACGAACTGATGCTCACCGTCGCGCTGGTGGTGATGGTGATCTTCCTCTTCCTGCGCAACCTGGCGGCAACGGTTATTCCCTCGGTGGCCGTGCCGCTTTCGATTGTGGGAACATTCGGCGTGATGTACCTTCTGGGTTACAGCCTGAACAATCTGACGCTGATGGCGTTGACCATTTCGACCGGCTTCGTAGTGGACGATGCGATCGTGATGATCGAGAACATTTCGCGGTTCATCGAAGACGGGATGAGCCCCATGCGCGCCGCGCTGAAGGGCAGCGAACAGATTGGCTTCACCATCATGTCGCTTACTGTTTCGCTTATCGCGGTGCTCATTCCGCTGCTGTTCATGAGCGACGTGGTGGGGCGGCTGTTCCGCGAGTTCGCCGTCACGCTGGCCGTCACCATTCTGGTCTCAGCTTTGGTCTCGCTTACGCTTACGCCGATGATGTGCTCTCGCATTCTGAAGGACAAGTCGGCTGCGAATCAGACCCGCTTTTACCATTGGTCGGAGAAAGTCTTCAATTCTGTGATCGCTGCGTATGGGCGCAGCATCCAGGTTGTTTTGCGCTATCGCTTTACCATGCTTGTGGTCACCATCGCCACGCTGGCAGCCACGATTCTGCTGTTCATCGTGGTGCCCAAGGGCTTCTTTCCCGTGCAGGATACGGGAGTGATTCTGGGCATCAGCGAGGCCCCGCAGACAGTCAGCTTCTCAAGCATGGCCGAGCGCCAGAAGAAGCTTGTGGACATTCTGCTCGAAGACCCGGCGGTGGATAACGTCTCGTCGTTTATCGGCGTGGACGGAACCAACACCACGTTGAACTCGGGCCGCATCCAGATCAACCTGAAGCCGCTGGAGAAGCGCAAACTAAGCGCGACGGACGTGATTCGGCGCTTGCAGCCAAAGCTTGAGGCGGTGGAGGGGATTCAGCTCTTCCTTCAGCCGCTCCAGGATCTTACGGTTGAGGATCGCGTGAGCCGGACCGAATTTCAATATTCGCTCGAAGATCCGGACCAGGTGGAACTGGCGAAGTATACGCGCCTGATGGTGGCGGAGTTGAGCAAGGAAGATGTGGTGACCGACGTTGCCAGCGATCTGCAGGACCAGGGACTGGGCGCAAGGCTGGTGATTGACCGCGACACCGCCGCCCGCCTGGGCATTTCCATTGCCGATGTGGACAACACGCTCTACGACGCCTTTGGACAGCGCCAGGTGTCAACCATCTTTACCCAGCTCAACCAATACCATGTGGTTATGGAAGTGGCCAAGGATTTTCAATCCGATCCCGGCACGCTGAGCAATCTCTACGTCAAATCGGGTAACGCCACACAGGTTCCGCTCAGCATGATCGCGCACTGGGAGCAATCGAAGGCACAACTGGCAATTGGGCATCAGGGGCAGTTTCCGTCCACCGTGGTCAGTTTCAATCTGGCGCCGGGAAAGTCGCTTGGCGACGCTGTTAACGCGGTCAACCGAATCCAGCAGCGCATTCACATGCCGGCTGCGATCAATGCCAGCTTCCAGGGAACGGCCGCGGCCTTCCAGACGTCGCTGGCCAATGAACCGCTGCTGATTCTTGCCGCGCTGGTTACCGTGTACATCGTACTCGGCGTACTATACGAGAGCTACATTCATCCCATCACGATTATTTCGTCGCTGCCGTCGGCCGGCGTGGGCGCCATACTGGCGCTGCTGGTTACGCGCACCGAATTCAGCGTGATTGCGCTGATCGGCATCATCCTGCTGATTGGCATTGTGCAGAAGAACGCGATCATGATGATCGACTTTGCGTTGCAGGCCGAGCGCATCGAGGGCAAGACCGCCGAGGACGCTATCTTCCAGGCGTGCCTGCTGCGCTTCCGGCCCATCATAATGACCACAATGGCGGCGCTGCTGGGGGGCTTGCCGCTGGCTTTGGGCGGCGGGGTGGGCGCGGAACTGCGCAGACCTCTGGGCATCACCATCGTGGGCGGGCTGCTGGTGTCGCAATTGCTCACTCTCTACACTACACCTGTCATCTATCTTTACTTCGACAAGCTGGCGCAGCGCATGAAGCCGCAGGCTGTTGAGATTGGCCACGAGCGCGAAGCCGTGAGTGCCGACTAACCAGGGCCGATGCATCCCAGGTCTCGATTTTGAGACCTGGGATACATCGAACTTCATCCGTTGTACAACCCGGTTGGATTGGTCATCCTGAAAGGAGGCAACGATGGCGGCAGAAGTTCAGCAACTCGAATTGTTCGTTAAGGAAGCCCTGCAAAGTGGCAGTACAAAGATCGATATTTCAAAGGCTCTGGAGGACGCCGGATGGCCTGGCGCTCAGATCAAGAACGCGTTGGACGCCTTTTTGGATTCGGCGTTTCCGGTGCCAGTGCCCAAGCCGCGCCCCTCGCTGTCTGCTCGCGATGCGTTCCTCTACCTCGTCATGTTCAGCACGTTGTACTTTGGGGCCTGGAACTTAGGCAGCTTGTTATTCAGTTTTATTAATCGCGCCTTCCCCGGTCCGCCTGGCGGCAGATATCCCGCTTACTTTGAACTGGAGATGCAGCGCTGGTCCACGGCCGCCGTTATCATTGCTTTCCCCGTGTTTTTGTTTGTGGCGCGATACATCGGTCAGCAAATCCAGCGCAATCCCTTTAAGCGTCTTTCGCCCGCCCGCCGCTGGCTAACCTATCTCACGCTTTTTATTGCCTCCGGCACTTTGCTTGGGGACACAACCACTTTGATCTTCAATTTGCTCGGCGGGGATCTGACAATTCGGTTTACATTGAAAGTTCTGGTGGTCGCGGCAATAGCCGGCTCTGCATTTACCTACTATCTTCTTGACTTGCGCAAGGAGGAGAGTGAATGAAACTGCATTTTGGCCGCGGAACATTCTTGGCGGTGTTTGCCGCGATCGTAGCGGCTGCGGCAGTTTCAATCTCCATTTGGCTGAATTCCCCATCAGAGATGAGAGCTCGCCGTCTTGACCATGCTCGACTGGAAGGTTTGAATCAAACGCAAAACGCCATAATGATTTATTACGGCGCTAACCACACGTTGCCAGTTGAGCTAAAGGCGCTGGAGAACGACGATCACCTTCACATGGAGGTGCATTGGCATGACCCTGAGACACAGCAACCATTTGAGTATGCAATCACGGGCGAATCTTCCTACCGCTTGTGTGCTGTTTTCTCGCGGAATTCTGATCGGAGCGACGATTCTGTTGGAGTCTCATTTGGAAAGCACAAGGCGGCCCGGGATTGCTTTGAAAAGACCGTAGCCCGCCCAATACCATGATGAGATACCTGAGCGGCCTTTGGCAGGCGCTTCAGGTCTCGCATTCGGAATTGGGAAGACCTCAAATCTAACACGCAATCGATTTTGGAGAAACTGAGCTTTAATGCATCTATCCGCACCATTCATTCAGCGTCCGGTGGCCACTTCGCTGCTTAGCGTGGCCCTGCTGCTGGCCGGTTCGGTGGCCTACTCGATTCTGCCCGTGGCCTCGCTGCCCGATGTGGACTTCCCGGTCATCGGTTCCAGCGCGAGCCTGCCCGGCGCCAGTCCGGAGACCATGGCGTCTTCAGTTGCTACGCCGCTGGAGCGCCAGTTCGGACGCATTGCGAGTGTCAACCAGATGACTTCGTCCAGTTCGCTGGGCTCAGCCTCGGTCACGCTGCAATTCGATATCAATCGCAACATCGACGCCGCGGCCCGCGACGTGCAGGCGGCCATCAACGCGGCGCGGAGTCAACTGCCTGCCGACTTGCCTCAGAATCCGAATTACCGCAAGGCCAATCCGGCTGAGGCGCCGATCTTGATTCTCTCCCTCACATCCGACGTGGTGCCCAAGCCGCAAATCTACGACATGGCCGATTCGATCCTGGCGCAGAAGATCTCTCAAATCCAGGGTGTGGGCCAGTGCTTTGTGGGTGGCAGCGCGCAGCCCGCGGTCCGCGTTGAGTTGAATCCCATGCAACTGGGCAACAACGGAGTTGGCCTTGAGGCGGTGCGCGCCGCGCTGGCTAACGCCAACGCGAACCGGCCCAAAGGCGGCCTTCAGGATACCGGGCGCCGCTGGCAGATCGACGACAACGATCAGATATTCAAGGCCAGCGATTATGCGCCCATCATTGCCGGCTATAACCAGCAAACCGGCGCTCCGGTACGCATCTCCGACCTGGGTATGGTGTTGGACGGCGTCTCCGACATACACACCGCAGGCGTGTCCGGCATCAACCCGGCCTATGGCGCGCCAGGCAAGCTGAAAGACGCGATCCTGATCATCGTCTTCAAGATTCCAGGCGCGAATGTCATCGACACCGTGGACAGGGTGATGGCCGAATTGCCGCGTCTTCAGGCCGCCATCCCCCCTACCATCAGTCTCGATGTGGCTGTCGACAGAACGACGACCATCCGCGCCAGCGTGCATGACGTGGAGATTTCTCTGATCATCAGCGTGCTATTGGTGGTGCTGGTCGTCTTTCTCTTCCTGCGCGAGGTGTGGGCCACCATCATTCCGTCGATTGCCGTGCCGCTGTCGCTGGTGGGCACTTTCGGGGTAATGTACCTGCTCGGCTACACCATCGACAATCTCTCGCTGATGGCGCTGACCATCTCCACCGGATTTGTGGTGGACGACGCCATTGTGGTGATCGAGAACATCACGCGGTATCTGGAAATGGGACTCAGCCCCTTCGATGCCGCCATGAAGGGGTCAAAGGAGATTGGCTTCACGGTGCTTTCGATGAGCACGTCGCTGATTGCCGTCTTCATTCCGATTCTGCTGATGGGCGGCATTGTGGGCAAGCTCTTTCGTGAGTTCGCGGTTACGCTGAGCGTAGCCATCGCCGTTTCGCTGCTGGTGTCGCTGACGACCACGCCCATGCTCTGCGCCAGGTTTCTCAAGCAGCGCGATGAGAGCCGCCATGGGCCTATTTACCGCGCCAGCGAACGCGCGTTTGAATGGCTTCACTACGAGTACAACTCAGGGCTTCGCTGGGTATTGCGCCACCAGACGCTGATGCTCTGCGTAACCATCGGCACGGCATTCTTAAACATCTATCTCTTCAAAATTGTGCCGAAAGGCTTTTTCCCGCAGCAGGACACGGGCAGGCTGGGTGGTCGAACCCTTGCCGCGCAGGACATCAGCTTCGATGCAATGAGAGTGAAGCAAAGGGACTTGGCGCAGATGGTGATGGACGATCCGGCCGTTCAGTCGGTGACCGCCTTTGTAGGCGGCAATGGCCCTGGCGGCGGCAGCACCAACATTGGCAACATGTTTATTGCGCTCAAGCCGCTGAACCAGCGCCCCTACCGCATCCCCCCCGACGATTGGATCAATCGCCTGCGCAAGACCCTGCATATAAACCCCAATCACGTCACCGCCGACGATGTGGTGAACAGGCTCCGCAACCGGCTAACAAGCGTCCCCGGCGCGGTGCTGTTTCTGCAGGCGCAGCAGGATATCCAGATTGGCGGTCGCGGCGCCGCGGCTCAATATCAGTACACGCTTTCCGACGAGAACCTGAACGAGCTGAACTCGTGGGCGCCGCGATTCGAGGCGCGCGCCAGGTCCATGAAGGAGCTTCGCGACGTTTCCACCGACCAGCAGAACCAGGGGCTGTCGGCCACGCTGGTGATCGATCGCGCCACCGCCTCGCGCCTGGGCATTACCGCGGCGGCAATCGACAACGTGCTCTACGATGCATTCGGGCAGCGCGAAGTTTCCACCATGTACACCGCGCTGAACCAGTACTTTGTGGTGATGGAGGTGGATCCGAAATATCAGCTCAGTCCCGACTCGCTGAATGGGATCTACATCAAGGCCAGCAATGTTGTGGGAGCGGCAAGTGCGGTACCTGCCATCGGCACGGGGGCGCCAGCCGCGGTTGCGGCGGCTCCCGCGGCTTCGGCGGCTCTCGCGTCCGCCCCGACAGTCCCCGCTGTTACCTCGTCCACGGCCGGAGTTGCGGGACTAGCCGCCCCCGCGGGCCGCGCGCCGCCGACTCCCTCGACAGGCGGGGCCATGGTGCCGCTGTCGGCCATTGCGCATTTTGAGCCGCAGCGGACCTCACTCCAGGTCAACCACCAGGGCCAGTATCCCGCGGTTACGCTCACCTTCAACCTTGCGCCCAACGTGGCTCTGGGCGACGCCGTTACCGCGTTGGAGAAGGCGGAGCGCGAGATGAACATGCCTCCCTCGATTCATCCCACCTTCCAGGGCACTACGCAGGCCTTCCAGGATTCGCTGCGCAACGAACCCTGGCTGATTCTCGCCGCGCTGGTGGCCGTTTATATCGTGCTCGGCATTCTCTATGAGAGCCTCATTCATCCGCTCACCATTCTGTCCACGCTGCCTCCGGCGGGCGTGGGCGCTATTCTCGCGCTGCTGCTCACTGGAACCGACCTCAGCATCATCGCCCTCATCGGCATCATCCTGCTCATCGGCATCGTGAAGAAGAACGCCATCATGATGATCGACTTTGCCTTGCAGGCCGAGCGCGACCAGGGCCTGCCTCCGGTCGACGCCATTTATCAGGCATGTTTATTGCGTTTCCGCCCCATCATGATGACCACCATGGCGGCGCTCTTCGGCGGCCTGCCGCTGGCCGTCGGCATGGGCGTAGGCTCGGAGTTGCGCAAGCCGCTGGGCATCACCATTGTCGGCGGGCTCATCGTTTCGCAGATGCTCACGCTTTTCACCACGCCGGTGGTCTATCTGTTCTTCGACCGGCTGCAATGGAGATTCATGAAGCTGCGGCGGATTGGCGCGGAGCTTGAGGAAGCGCCGGGGGATTAAGGTTCGCGCAAAAAATCATCCGAATATTAGAAAAGATTGGAGGCGCGGGTCGGGATCGAACCGACGCATTAAGGTTTTGCAGACCTCTCAATTAACGTTGTAAATGGTTTATTTTCAATATTGACCAGAGAACTGCAGGTCATTTTGTCCGCTTTTTGTCCGCCACCGGAAACAAGGGGTGTGAAAGTCCAGCTTTTGAACTCGCGCAAAGCACCCAATAGTCCGGCAGACGAGAGTAATGTCCTGACAGGCGAGCGACGGACAGCAACTCGCTAATCGATCTTCAGCCGGTCTGGATAAGCACCCCGGGCTGTTCCCGGAAATGAACGTTCTTTCCCGGAAAGATCGGTAAACCGTTGCCGACGCCTGCCGATAGCGAGGAGCGATTTGCGGCGACCTTCGAGCAAGCGGCTGTAGATATTGCGCATATTGGTACAACAGCAGGTTGTTGAATGTGAATCGCCGCTGTCCCGAGACCGTTTGGTATTCCAAACAGGAACTGCAAGACCTTACCTTCAGTGACATAACCCTTCCTGATGATTTTGATGCGGCTTGGGCGCTCGTACACGCGCTTTTGCGCGGTGAGCGCTCGACATGCTCCGTGGATACGAGGGCCGCACAGCGCCCGCCCCAAATTGGCTGACGGTTCCGCATCGGAAGCTGGACGCGGCTTTGTCTATGTCGCATGGCTGGCCGGTGACGCTGACGGAAGCAGAACTCCCGGAACGCTTGCTGGCCTTGAACCATGAGCGCGCATCCGCGCAGTAGGACTGCATGTTTCGCAATTCAAGAAAGCTCCCGATGCAGACACGAGAACCCCTCCCCGAACTGCCACCAGTCTCGCAAATTCGAAGATGAGCCTCGATCCAGGCAACCCCCAAACCGATTCTCAGTGCATTTCAGATGGTGCCTTGCGTGCGCCGATAAGTTTTGCTGCTACCACCTGGAACACCATGATCGCCAACGACGGCTCCCCCAATCCGCGGACGGAATGCGAGAATTTGCGAGACGAGAGGAGAAATTGAAGCGGACCAACTCTCCGCGGCTGGGCCCTATCACAAAAGGTCCTCGCATGGTGTCACTCGAACTGCGCGTCCACACTCAGCAATGCCAATGCCGGGTTGCAGAACCCTCGGTCAACATCAGCGGCTCGCTTCCGGTTCATTGTTGGAAGGCAATCTGTGATCGTGATAGCAAGCCCGATCTCGATTCGCTCGACGGTTCAAATCGATGGCGAAATGGAATGGGACCTCTTTCTCCAATCGTGAGATGATTCATTCTAAAGGCCCCTATGTCCCTGATGAAAGTACGCGAGTACCACTTCGGCGAGTTTCACTTGAAGCTCGGGTCGCGCATTCTGGAGCGAGAGGGCGTTCGTGTGCCGCTGGGTTCAAAGGCGTTCGAGCTGCTCGCTTATCTGGCCAGCCATTCGGGCCAAGTGGTGACCAAGGAAGAACTGTTGAAGGCCGTCTGGGAAGGATCTTACGTCGAGGAGAAGAATCTCGCGCAACAGATCATGTCGCTGCGCAAGGCGCTATCGGATAGGGCGGACTACATTGCGACGGTTCCGGGTCGAGGTTATCAATTTACCGCACTGGTCCAGGAAGTTCCGGCCGCAACGCTTGCGACTCAAGACGGGGCTCAAGATGTGGTACATGCGATGCGCAAACGCACCCACTTCGTTATCGAAGAGTCCGTCCGTCCTGTGGTAACCGCGACGCCGCGCCGGGGGTGGCGCTATGCGGCAGCGGCGTTGGTTTTGATCGCCGCGGGGTTTGCGGCACAGCGATTTTGGCCGCGCGGGGTGCCACCCGAGGAATACCTGGGAACGGTGGTGGCGGACTTCACCAACACCACGGGCGACGCCGCCTTTGACCATATGGTGAAGCGGGCAATCGAGATCGAACTGGGCCAATCGCCCTTTGTGGGCGTGTTGAGCGACCAGGACACGGTGAATACCCTGGGGATGATGGGGATGAAGCCGGATACGCCGTTGAGTCCGGCGATTGCGCGGGAGGTGTGCGAGCGCACAAATCAGCAGGTGCTGCTGACGGGAGGTATCGCCAGCGTGGGGCAGCAATATCTGCTGACGATGGAGGCGACCAACTGCCTGACGGGCAAGCTGGTGGCAGCGGCCAAAGCCGAGGCAGATTCAAAGGACAAGTTGCTGGGCGCGGTGGATGGGCTGGCGGACAGGATGCGCGCCAAGCTGGGTGAATCTGCCAAGTCGGTGGAGCGCTACGATGTGCCGCTGAGCCAGGCGGCGACGAATTCGCTGGAGGCATTGAGGGCGTATTCGGCGGGGCAACACCTGGACTCGCAGGGAGTTTCCGGCGAGAAGCAGTTGCCGCTCTATCAGAAAGCAGTCGAGCTCGATCCGCAGTTCACCCTGGCCTACCTGGCGATGGCGCGGACTTACTACGAGCTTCAGGAGGGCCGGGAGGCTGCAATCAATTTCAAGAAGGCATTCGATCTGCGCGACCGGGCGGGCGAAGACGAGCGATTGGGAATCGAGGCGCGGTATTACGCGCTGGGGCAAGGAGACGCGGTGAAGGGCTTGACCGCGTACCAGGCGTGGGCGGCGATGTATCCGCATGACTGGCGCCCGTGGCTGAACATCGCCAACCTCGATAACCAGTTGGGGAATTATCCCGAGGCAATTGAGGCTGGCAAACGGGCCGTGCAACTGAACCCGAATGGGAGGGATTACGCCACCGCAGCGCGTGCTTATAAAAATGCAAGCCGGTTCGCAGAGGCCAAGGTGCTGTTGAATGAGGCCGAACGCCACGGTCTGGGCAAGTCCGGAGGCAACGCCATCTTCGAGATTGCGTTTTACGAGCATGACAAGGCCACGTTCGACCGCGAAGTGAAAGATGAGGAAGATAGCCAGTGGCAGTTGCGCAACTATTACCTGGGTCAGGCGCGGTCGATGGAGGGGAAGTATGCGGAGACGAAACAACTGCTGCAAGCGGAGATGGACGAGGATCGCCGGCTGAACAAAGGTGAAATCGCGGATGGCGTCCTGGTGGAGCTGGCCACGATCGGGCGGGAGTATGGTTATCCGGCGGAGGCGCGGGCCGCGCTGGCGCGCATCTCGAAGGGCGGCCGCGACGGGGACGATGTGGCGCTCGAATTTGCGATGAACGGCGATGTCACGTTGGCGAAGCGCTATCTGACCGCGCACGAAATCGATCCGCACGCACCCACGGACCAGGCCGTAATTGTGATGCCGCGCATGCGCTCGGCTGTGGCGATGCAAGAGGGTAGACTGGCCGAGGCTCTGGCGGACCTTGAACCCACACGGCCTTATGAGCTGGCGAGTTTCTCCACACTGACCATCCGTGCCGCCATCTACATGAAGTTGGGCGAGGCGGGGAAGGCAGTTGAGGATTACAAGAAGATTCTGGCGAATCCGGGGGCCGGCTTCGGGGTGCTTTATCCGATGGCTCGGTTGGGACTGGCGCGGGCAGAGGCAGCGGCCGGGAATGTGGCGGCAAGCCGAGCGGCCTACGAGGGCTTCCTCAACGAATGGAAGAACGCGGATTCCGAGCTTCCTGTGCTCAAGGCTGCAAAGGCGGAGTTGGCGAAGCTTGGCCACTAGGGTGGTGAGTCTGAAGCTCACCGAAGAACAGCCGCAGATTCTTCGACTCACCATCCCCGACCTCCGCCCCAAAGAGCAGAGACCGCTTTTTGGGGACCCCGGAACTGAAAGACGTTCGGGGCCCCGTTCGCTCAGAATGACAGCCAGTTAAGTGATGCGTATTTCAGACTCAGGACACTAGTGTCATGAGTCATTAATTCAGTAAACAAATAATAGCGAGAGGCGTCTAACATGACAGGAGCGAGGTCATGAGACGAGGACGCCGATTGCCGGAGTTAAGACTGAGCGAGGAGGC
>Ga0182030_10001551_pt1 | contig 47514 bp, 44 predicted proteins | sample 812S3MmetaG_FD_121299 | JGI IMG/M metagenome (GOLD analysis project Ga0182030, IMG submission 121299) | Permafrost microbial communities from Stordalen Mire, Sweden - 812S3M metaG (Illumina Assembly) | ecosystem: Environmental > Terrestrial > Soil > Wetlands > Permafrost | place: Sweden...
CGCCTGCGCGTACGGTGCACGCTGCCAACACTCCGACGTGACTCGTCATCCTGAACTGATCAGGGCACCGATTCCCCCCTACATCCGCCTACTGCGAGAACGGGGCGAACAGGCCTTGATCGACTGATGGGATGAAAAAGGGACCCTCCTTCAGAGCCAAGCTCGATAAAAGGCCAGGGCGGCAGTGGCGGACTGTGCCAGCGCTTCGCCCGCGTAGGGCGTGAAATGGTGGCCGTCTATGACCAGGAGCTCCTTGGTCCCGGGCAGGATCTCGAAGGCCGCCAATCCGGCGGACGTCGGGGCCACGCGGTCCTCCGACGCCAGGACCAGCAGGGTGGGTGTGCGCAGTCGGGGCAGGGCGATGGCCGGGTCGAAGTCGCCCACGCTGCTCCCTCCAGGCAGGAGCACCCTGTTCTGCCAGCGTGAGCCGGTGCGGCGACCCTGCTCGAGAAACCATTCCGCGGCCTCGGTCTGTGGGAGCACGGCGTCGCCATCCACGCCGCGCTCCGTCACTACCGGGATGGGTCCGATGACGCCGTCGGCCCGGTGGATGTGTTCCCGGACGCCCAAAGCCAACCGTGCGAACGCGTCGTCGTCTGTAGGCGCCCCGTCGGGACGGCCGACGAACGGGACGTTGGCCACCACAGCGCCCACCCGTTCGTCGAGCGCACCGACAACCAGCGCGTGCCCGCCGCTGAAGCTCGATCCCCACAGGCCGAGACGAGCGGGATCGATCTCGTCGCGCCCCTCGAGCCAGTCGAGGGCGGCGATGGTGTCACGCGCCTGGGCCCAGGGATCGACCAGTTGCCGGGGTTCACCGTCGCTGGCGCCGAGGCATCGGTGGTCGTAGACGAGCACCGCCAGGCCACCGGCACAGAGCAGGTCCGCATAGGAGTCGAGCGCCATCTCCTTTGTGGCGGAGAACCCGTGGCTCATGACGATCCCCGGGTGCGGTGCCCCGTCTCGCGGCACGTACAGCCAGCCGCGGAGCGTCGTGCTGTCGTGCGCCAGGAATTCGACGTCCGTGCGGTAGGGCCCGCTCACGGCCGAGGCGCGGGCGCCGGTTCGCCCTGCGTGCTCACTCGGAACCGGCCCAGTGGCTGCGCAGGTCCTGGAGCCACGGGGGATAGTCGAGGGGGGCGTCGGGCAGCGCGGCGGCGCCCCGGTCGGCCAGGGCCTGCTCGAACAGCGCCGGCTGGTCGCCCCACGAGCGGGGGTCCCCCAGCATCACTTCGAACATCGTCGCCCCTTCGTCACCCGCCACGATGGGACCGAAGGCGGCGCCGAACGGGAGCTCGATGTGGGTTCCCTGTGGGCACCAATGGTCCCCGAACCAGGCCCCACCCTCCATGATGTAGATGACATGGGGCGAGTAATGGCCGTGCCGGCGCACGATCATCCCCGGCGAGTAGATCGCCAGGAGGCTGAGGTACTGGGGGTCGGGCGAGAACGCGAACCACTTCTCCAGCACTGTGCCCTCGCTGCCGTCGGCGTTCTGCTGCCGTCGCACCTTTTGCCACGTGACGTCCGGATCGTCAATGTGCCGGAACGTCGGCTGCAGGCCCGGGATGGGCAGTGACTCTGCTGGTGTTGCCGTCATGTGGTCCCCCCTTTGCCGATAGGGGTTGCCCGGGCCCGGCGCCACGGCTCGCCGCCGGGAGCGACATGGCAGCTTCCCCTGACTGGCCCCAGCATGGCATTGGAGCCTTGGGACGGGCAACCGGGCGGAGGGCGAACGGGCAGGCAGGGGACATGTGAGCGGAAAAGGATATTTGATACATTGTCGTTCTGGGACGCAGGCAGGGGGCGATCCTCGCGGACCCGTGTGCACCGGGGGCAAGGCGATTGCCGAGGGTGGTACGACGTAGCATTGCGGTGGGGACGGGGGTCGGGACGATTGGGACACGCCACATGAATGAGAGGACTCAATCGAAATGGCGATCAGGTGTGCGGGGATCCGGACCGGGAGGACGCTATGACCGTTGACGCATCGTCGAGCGACCAGGACGCGGCCGAAGCCGCGGATCTGTCACAGGACGAGCTGCTCAAGGTCAAAGACGAGTTCTTCGGCCACGGAGTCGTGCGCGATCCGTATCCCGAGTTGGCCGACATGCTCTCGAAATGCCCCGTACACCAGGGATCGATGCCCGAGCACTTCGGCATCGTGGGTCCCGAAACGATCCTCTTCGGAGACGCTCCGCAGGTCTCCGTACTGTCGTTCGACGCGGTTGAGCAGGGATTCAAGGACTACGAGACGTTCTCCGCCAGCTGGTACAAGCCGAGCTTGCGCAGCACCATCGGCCGCACCATTTTGGAGATGGACCCGCCGGAGCACGGGCGCTACCGCCAGCTCATCCAAGGAGCCCTCACCCGGAAGGAGATGGAGCGGTGGGAAGCTGAGTTCGTCCGTGACCTGGTCGACTCGTTCCTCGACAAGATCGTCGATCTCGGCAAGGCGGACCTCGTGGCCGACTTCGCCATCCAGTACCCGTTGCGGGTGCTCGTGGCGGCATGCGAACTGCCCCAGGGCGACGTCGAGATGTTCTACCACTGGGCCGCCCACCTGACGAACGTCGGCATACCGGAGGAGATCCGCCAAAAGGTGGCGAAGGACTTCGGCGAGTACCTCCTGAAGGTCATCAACGAGCGCCGGGAGAACCCGGGTAAGGACCTGGTCAGCCTGCTGGCAACGGTGAAGTTTCGTGACGCGGGCGACGGCGCCGGTGCCGAGCAACGTCTCACCGACGAGGAGATCGTGTCGTTCCTGCGCCTGCTGCTGCCTGCCGGTGCGCAGACCACCTACCGGACGCTGTGCAACCTGTTGCTCGGACTACTCACCCACCCCGACCAGCTCAAGGCGGTGTACGACGATCGCTCGCTGATACCGCAGGCGATCGAGGAGGGCCTCCGTTGGGAGCCCCCCCTCATCGGATTCGGGCGCGAGGCCACGGTCGACACCGAGATCGAAGGCGTCCCGATCGCCGCCGGGACCATGGTGAACCTGGTGATCGCAGCGGCGGACCACGATCCGTCCCGTTGGGATCACCCCGAGGAGTTCGACATCTTCCGTCCGCAGCTGCCCCACCTGGCCTTCGGCTCGGGCAATCACGTCTGCCTCGGCATCCACTTCGCCCGCATGGAGCTCCGCGTCGCCATGGAGCGTATTTTCGAGCGGTTGCCCGATCTTCGGCTCGACCCCAGCGTCGAGGACGTCTACATCGGAGGGCTTGGCGCACGGAGCCCTGATGTCCTTCCCGTGCTCTTCGGAACGGAGAACCCATGAAAAGCGCCCAACTGCTCATCCGCGGTGCACACGTCGTGGACGGCACGGGAATGCCCGGCTTCTCCGCCGACGTAGAGGTGCGCGACGGCCGTATCTCGCAGGTGGGAAATCTCCGGGGTGCGACTGCCGACAAGGTGATCGACGCCGATGGGCTGGTGCTGACCCCCGGTTTCGTCGACGTGCACACGCACTATGACCCCCAGCTCCATTTCGAATCCTCCGCCTCGCCTTCGTCATGGCACGGGGTGACCACGGTGCTCACCGGAAACTGCGGGTTCGCCCTGTCCCCGTCCAAGCCGGCGGACCTCGAGTGGCTGGTCCTCATGCTGGCCAAGGTCGAGGGCATGTCGGCCGAGGCGCTCACCGAGGGAGTGGACTTCGCCGGAGGCAGCGTAGGGGACTTCCTGGGCAACCTGGAGGGCCGGATCGGGGTCAACATGGCCTACTACGTGGGCCACTCCGCCATCCGCCGGTGGGTGATGGGGTCGGAGGCGTCGGAGCGGGCGGCCACGGCCACCGAGATCGAGGCGATGCAAGGTCTTCTCGACCAGGGGATGCGGGACGGGGCCGTCGGGTTCTCCACCTCGCAGCTCGATGTGCACGCCGACCACGAAGGCAAGCCCATTCCCTCGAATTTGGCCACGTCCGAGGAGATCGTGGCGCTGGCGTCGGTGTTGGCCAATTACAACCAGGGCATCATGGAGCATCTGTGCCAGAGCTTCGCCGTGGGGTACGACACCAGGGACCGTGCCCTCCTGCGGGACATGGCGGTGGCCTCAGGGGGTAAGCCGCTGCACGTCAACCCGCTCCTGCGCTTCACCAACGAGCCCGACGCGTGGAGGTTGTGTCTCGACGTTCTGGAGGGGTATGCCCGGGATGGCCTCCGGGTCTACCCGATGGCCTCGGCCAATCCGAAGGGCCTGCACATCGCCCTGTGCGACACCGGCATGCTCGACGAGATGCCCACGTTCCGCTCGAGCCTGTCCGGCCCGCTGGACCAACGGATGGCCGTGTTGCGCCGGCCCGAGGTCCGCGACGCCTTGCGCCGGGAGTTCGATGAACCCCGCCAACTGGCCTTTGGCTGGTCCCAACTGCGGGTGGTCGGGGTCCGGGACGAGGGCCATCAGGACTGGGTGGGCCAGACGGTCGCTGAAATCGCCCGGGCGCGCGGGCACGACGAATTGCACACGTTCATCGACCTCTCCCTCGAGGAGGACCTCGAGACGGTCTTCGTGATCGACCGTCCCGTGGTCCAAGAGGACCGCGACGTGATCGCCTTCCTGCTCGAGCATCCGCTGACGACGCCCGGATCGAGCGACGGAGGGGCACACGTCAACACGTTCTGCGGGGCTGACTACACGACCCGGATCCTCACCGAGTACGCCGGGACGGAGACCTTCAGCTTCGAGGACGCCGTCCGCAAACTCACGTCCGTGCCGGCCATGACCGCCGGGATCTGGGACAGGGGAGTGGTGCGGCCCGGGGCCGCCGCCGACCTTGTCCTGCTGGACCGCGAGCGGCTGGCTGTGGGACCGGCCCGCCTCGCCCGCGATCTCCCGGCAGGGGCAGCCCGTCTGGTTTTCGACCAGGAGGGCTACGTGGCCACCATCGTCAACGGCCAGGTCGTTATTGACGAGGGGAAGCCGACGGGGGCTACCGGCGGCTCCGTGCTGCGATTCAACCGGGCGTGACCCGACGAGTGCTCCCCTCCCGGTGACTGGACGGTTCGCCGGTCGGCGTGCCCTCGTCACCGGGGCCAGCCGGGGGATCGGCGCCGCGGTTGCGCTGCAGTTGGCGGCCGATGGGGCCGATGTCGCCATCGTGGCCCGCAGCGTCGAGCCTCACGAGAAGATTGCGGGGAGCCTCAACGAGACGGCAGAATTGATCCGCCGACGCGGTTCGCGGTGCATCGTCATCGGGGCCGATCTCAGCCACGAAGACGACCGGTCCCGGATCGTCCCCGAGGCGATAGAGGGTCTCGGGGGCGTGGACATCCTCGTGAACAACGCCGCCGCCGCGATCTACCAGCCTCCCGAGACCTACTCACTCAAGCACCGGCGCCTCTCCATGGAGGTGAACTACCACGCACCCGCCGACCTGATGCAGGCACTCGTGCCGCACCTGATCGAAGCCGGCGAGGGCTGGATAGTGAACCTCACCAGCAGCGCGTCGAGGCCCACGCCCGGGCCACCGTTTACCGTCGGGGTCCAGATCGGGCTCTACGGTGCGACCAAGGCTGCGCTGAACCGCTTGACCAACGCCATGGGGGCGTCCCTCTATGGGAGGGGTGTGCGCGTGAACGCGGTCATGCCCCGGGCGGCCGTGCTCAGCGAGGGAGCCGACATCCTCGTCGGTGATCTGCTCCGTCCCGACCAGATGGAGCCCATGGAGTCGATGGTCGAGGCCGTCCTCCGACTCTGCGAATGCGGACCGGAACGCACGGGGCAGGTCTATGTGAGCCTTGATCTGCTCGCGGAGCCATTCCCATCCTCACCGACCGTCCCCCAGTGAATGGAGTCCTGTGGAATTCTCCGTCTTCATCGGGGGTTACCTGCCCGGCCCGGCGGCTCATGATCCGCAAAAGGAGGTTCTCGATGCCGGTCGCCTTCGGACGAGCATGGATTCACTCGTACCAATTCTCGTACGACCCCGAATTGAACATACGGGGCGGGTAGCCCGACGCTGGCCTAGGGGGCCTCCCCTGGCTCCTCACCGCCCGAGAAGCTCACGGAGTCGGGGTACCGTCTCGGCTCCGTGGCGGGCGATCTGCTCGTGCACCTGGGCCGGTGAGAGCCCGGCCAGGAACACTCGGATGTTGAGGGTGTCGCAGCCCGATCGCACCATGGTCTGGAAGAGCTGCTCGGCGGCCACCACGCCGTCGGGAGCGGCGATGAGCCCGTCGTCGGCCGTCCAGCGGTCGACGATGCGGGCGGTCGCCTGGTGCTTTGTGGCGGCATCGCGATAGCGGGCCATCTGCGCCTCCATGTTCGAGACGGGCGAGGGGCCGATCCAAAGACGGCGGATGAGAATTCGAGATCCCTCACCCCCGGCGTCGACATAGGCGTCGCTCTGTTCGCGCACGGCCGTTTCGGTCTGGAGCGAGTTGTACAGCACGCCCATCCCCATGCCCGCGGCCCTGCGCGTGGTGGCAACGGTCTGCACGCCGGCGACCACCGGAATTTCTCCCCCCTCGAGGGCCGCGACCCCGGGGTCCTCGGCCAGCGATCCCGAGGCGCGGCCGGCCAGAGCCTCGGTCAGTACCCCCAGGGCCTGTCGATAGCGGGGGAACAGCTCGCCCAGCGGGACACCGGCCATGTCGAAATCAACGGGGAAGGAGCCGGCCCCGACGCCCACGCCGACCCGCCCGGGAAAGCGGTGGTGCGTCCAGACGAGATCCTCGACGACCTGTGTCACCGGCCGCAGGGGTAGGAGGAGCGGGCACGGCGCCGCCCAGATCCGGTTCGTGCTTTCCAGCGCCCAGGTCGCGGCCAGGAGCGGGTTCGGGAGGTAGTTCGGAAATCCGCCATGGTGCTCGGCGAACATGCACCCGTCGAAGCCGGCCTCTTCGGCCAGGCGCGCCTGAAGCGCTATGTCCGCGACGATCTGGCGGGGGGGGAGGTCGAGGGGGTAGATCCGTAACGAAACCGACCCACGCCCCAGGGGGGTCAGGGAAGGCAGCTGCGCGGCGGGAGGCATGCTCGTCATGTTGGTGGAGATGGATCGATGGAGCAAGCGGTCGAGTGGTGCGTGCAGGGTCAGGTGGTCGGTCGGGTGCGCGCGTGTACCGTGTCGAGATGGTCGGGGACCCATGATGCGATGACGCTGGATTTTCGGTTTTCAACCGAGGTGGAGGCATTCCGGGACGAGGTGCGCGCGTTCCTTCATGAAGAGATGGCCGCCGAGAAGGTGATGCCGCATGGGGACGACGGCGATCTGACCGGCCTGGGAGAAGAGTTCGAGCGGGAGCTCGTGCGACGCGCCGGCGCACGCGGGTTTCTCGGGATTTCGCTCCCGGCCGAATGGGGTGGCGGAGGTCGTCCGGCGTCATTCCAGGCGGCATTCAATCTCGAGGTGGCGGCGCACGATGCGCCTCTCATCGACACCGCCGTCACCCTCGGCGCGCAACCCCTCCTGGCCTGGGGCTCTCCCGATCAGCAGGCGTTCTTCGTGCCCCGGATCATCGCCGGTGCGCTCATCATGGGGATCGCCTACACCGAACCCGATGCCGGCAGCGACCTCGGGAACTTGTCCATGGTGGCCGAACCCGACGGGCCCGGATTCGTGCTCACCGGGGTCAAGTCTCTGGTCACGGCCGCCCACAAGGCCGACTGGTGCCTCACCATCGCCCGCACCCGACCAGGCGTGCCGCCGCGTGAGGGGCTGACGATGTTCCTGCTCGACACGAGGGCAGACGGCCTCAGTGTGCGCCGGCGGCCGACCATGAACCGATGGACGTTGGGCGAGATCACCTGCAACGGCGTAAGGGTGGGCCCCGACGCCGTGCTGGGCGAGGTGAACGGGGGCTGGCGGCAACTCACCGCCGCGGTGGCCACCGAGGGCGCCGGGATGTTCCACATCGGATTCGCCCGTCACCTGTTCGGCTTGGTGGTGGCGTACGTCAGGTCGGCGCACGGCGGCGCGCCGTTGTCCGACGATCCGCTCATCCGGGACCGCATCGCGTCGTTGCACGGTGAGGTCGAAGTGTCGGAGCGGCTGGCCAAGCGGGCCATCTGGATGCAGGAGAACGGTCAGGACAACATGGTCTTCGCCTCCATGGCCAAGGTCTATGCCACCGAGCTCCTCCAGCGTCTGGCGCTGGCCGCCACTGACATCGCCGGGATGGACGGGACGCTGTACCGCCCCCTCTTCGGCCCCGGGTCGAGTACCGCCGCCGGCGACGGGCGCTTCGCCTGGGAGTACCTCGAGCGCGTGCACGGGACGATCGGCGGGGGGACCAACGAGATCAAGCGGACCCTCATCGCGCAGGCCGGGCTGGGTCTGCCCCGGCCTCCCCGGGTGGGGTGATGGATCTCTCCCCACCGCAACGGCACCAGGAGCTCCGCGACGGTCTGAGTGCCCTCCTCGCCTCGCATGCCGCGTCGGCGCGCGACGCCCCCGACTCCTCAGGACCCCGCGACGCCCCTGGGCTGTGGGCGGACCTCGTGTCGGGGGGCTGGGTGACCTTCGGCTTCCCCGAGGCGTCCGGTGGCCGTGGTGGGGGGATCGGCGACCTGGTGGTGGTGGCGGAGACCCTGGGAGGAGGTCACGGTGCCACCCCGTTCCAGGGGGGGATCGTGCTGTGTGGACAGGCGCTGCTCACCACGTCGGGGGAGGGCGACCGGCTGCGGGCACTGCTGGCGGGGGAGCGCACCTTCACCTACTGCAACTGGGAAGGGTTCGAAGACCCGGGTGCAATACCATCGACCGTGGAGGCCGCCGAGACCGCGAATGGGTGGGCGCTCGACGGGTCGGCTCGCTTCGTCCCGTACGCGGACGTCGTCGATGAGCTCCTCGTCTTGGCCGATGTGCCGGCGGGCGGCGAGAGGCGGGGACCGACGCTCTTCGCCGTGCCGGGTTCTTCATCGGGCCTCACCCTTCAGCCGGTGCCGACGGTCGGGGGAGACCATTACAGCCACGTCAGGTTCTCGAGGGTGGAGGTGGATGCGACGCAGGTCGTCGGCCAGGTGGGCGGGGCGATGCAGTGGCTCCCGCGGGTTCTCGACATCGGCCGGGTCGTGCTCGCGGCGGAAATGGTCGGCGCCGCCGCGGCCGCACTGTCCCATGCGACCCACTGGGCCACGACGCGGGTGCAGTTCAACGCGCCGATCGGTTCGTTCCAGGCGGTCCAGCACCGGCTCGCCGATGCCTACATCGATGTCGTGACCGCCCAGGATTCGGTGTACGACGCGGCCGGCCTCATCGACCGGGGGGAGGGGGCGCGGCTGGCGGCCGCGGCGGCGAAGGCCTACTGCGCCGACGCCTGCCGTCGCGTGACCGCGGCCGCCCATCAGATGTGCGGCGGCGAGGGGATCTACGCCGACCAACCCCTCCATTGGTGGCATCGGCGCGTGGCCGCCCTGGTACCGGTCTTGGGATCGGTCAGGTACCTGCACGCCATCGTGGCGACCTCGGTCCTTTCCGATTGACGGGCTCTCTCCATCCCCATTTGCCCATCCGGCGGCCTATATTTGCCGACCCGGCGGCGCGGTAGCGTCGAGAGGGCAGCGAGCCTCCCTGCTGCGCACCGCAAAAGAAAGGTCATCCCGACGCCATGTCAGATTTCTACGGCTTTACGTACTTCACCACGGAGCTCCGCGAGGAGGGGATCCTGTGGGTGGCCTTCAATCGACCGGAACGACGGAACGCCATCACTCCCGAGATGCACGCAGAGATCGCACCGCTCTTCCGCCGGATCAGCGAGGACCGGTCTGTCAGCGTCGTCGTGTTGACGGGCGCGGGGGACAAGGCCTTCTGCGCGGGCGCCGACTTCGGCGGTATGCAGGAGAATCTTGACGCGGGCTACGAGGACGGGTTCCCGGACCTGATGATCGGGTCGGCCGACGTCGTGCGGTCACAGATTGCCATCCCGCAACCGGTCGTCGCGGCAATCAACGGCGACGCCATCGGGCTCGGAGCCACCATGGCGCTCTTCTGCGACATCGTCTACATGGCCGAAGAGGCCCGGATCGCCGATCCCCACGTCAAGGCCGGGCTGGTCGCAGGCGATGGTGGTGCCATCCTCTGGCCTCTGCTCCTCGGGCCGCACCGGGGCAAGGAGTTCCTCTTCACGGGCGACATCATGTCGTCGGAAGAGGCTTTGCGGTTGGGACTGGTGAACCACGTCTGCCCCCGGGCCGAGCTCGACGAGGCGGCGGGCGCCATGGCTGTCCGCCTGGCCCGGGCCCCCCGCACGGCGATCCAATTCAACAAGCGCCTTGCCAATGCAGACCTGGTAGACCGGATCAACCGGGTGATCGACGCCTCGCTGGCCATGGAGGCGGTCACCTTCGCCACGGCCGATCACCGTGAGGCGGTCGCCTCCTTCCTCGAACGCCGAGAGGCGGTGTTCGGTCAGGACCGGAAGTGAGCGCGGCTCCTCCGGCCGCGCTATGAGGTGACCGGGGCTTCCCGGTCCCACGAACGAGCCGAGAGACCACGCTCGCGCAGGACGGATTTTCGCACCCGCATCGACGTCTCGTTGCGAGGGAGATCGCCGTCGACCACCTCGACGTAGCGCGGCACCATGTAGCGCGGCATGCGCGGGAGGAGAAAGCGGATCAACCCGGCCGGGTCGAAGGTGTCTGGGTTGCTCACGAGGACATGGACGAGGCATTCGTCGTCCCCATGGGCCGTCCGCACACCGATGGCGGCGCATTCGACGACATCGGGGTGCTCGCTCACCATCACCTCGACCTCGTAGGACGAAATGTTCTCCCCGCGCCGTCGGATGGTGTCGCTCATGCGGTCACAGAAGTAGTACCAGCCGTCCTCGTCGTAGCGGAAGGCGTCGCCGGTATGGAACCAGCCGTTGCGCCACGCCTCCGCCGTCTGCGCCGGCATTTTGTAGTAGCCGACGTTGAGAGACCACGGTTCGGCGCTGCGGACGATCAGCTCTCCCACGACCCCGGGTCCGACCGGTTCGTCCATGTCGTTGACCACACGGACTTCGGTCCACGGATAGTCGAGGCGGGGTCGACCACAGTTGTCCCAGGGGCCGTGATCCCAGCCGGTGGCCAGAGGGATACCGGACTCAGACTGCCCGTAACAGGTGAGGACGTTGACCCCGAAGCGCTTCTCGAACTCCTCGATCTCGGGGATCATGGGCCCGCACACCACCGTGCGCACGGGATTGTCCGCGTCGTCCTCCCGCTCCGGGGCCGAGTACACCAGTGAGGTGAGCGGCCCGACCAGGGCCAGGACCTTGGCGTCGCACCGGCGGACGTCGTCCCACACGTGCGTGGCGCTGAACTTGTCCCGCATGATCAATCGGGCCCCGTGCACCAGGGTGAAATTGAAGGCGGCGCGGCCCGAATTGTGGAAGAGGGGGAGCGGGCAGTAGAGGCCCTCCCCGTTTCGAATCAGATCGTCCGGCGGGAAGGACCAGAATTGGTGGACGACGGCCCACGGTGTGATGACCGCCTTCGAAGGACCGGTGGTGCCGGATGTGAAGAGGAAGGCTGCTATGTCCGAGTATTCGGGCCCTACGAGCCCCTCGGCGGGTTCCGCCCCGGCGAGGAATTCCGCCCGCTCGACGGTCCGGAAGGGTAGGGGTGCCAGCGGACCGTCGTCGACGATGACCAGCGTCTTTAGCGTGGTGAGGCGCGGGGCGACTTCGCGCAGGCGCTCGGCGAACTCCGCCGTGGCGACGAGAATCGTGATGTCCGACAGATTGATGGCGTATTCGAGCAGGCTGCCCACATAGGCGGTGTTCAGGGGCACCTCGACCCCCCGCAGCCACCCGATGGCCAACAGGGTGCGATGGGCGTCGAACACGTTGGGGAGCATCGTCCCGACGTGGGTTCCCCGTTCCACCCCCATCCGCTGCAGGGCCGTGGCGAACTCCAGGCTCTCACGGAGAAGGGTCGAAAAGCTGAGGCTGTCCCCGTTCGTGTGCTCGACGGCGATCCCCTCCGGGGTCTCCGCTGCCCACCGTGCCAGCGCGTGGGGTGCCAGGAACGACCGGTCAAGCACGTGACTCCTCCCTCGTTACCTCAGACATAGCGTTCACTGACCGGTGAAACGGGGCTCGCGCTTCTCCCGGGTGGCGTTTCCGTACTCCTTGAAGTCCTCCGAACGACTCGAGACCTCCATGGCCCAGGCTTCGTCGGCCAGGTGGCTCGGGATGTCGCTCGTGGCGGCCCGGTGCATGAGGAGTTTGGTGAGGCCGATGGCCACGGTTGGGGCCGTCGCCAGCCGGGTGATGAGCTCCTGGCCGGTCCCGTCCAGATCGGCGGCGGGTACCGCCCGGTGCACGAGGCCCCAGGCGGCCGCGTCGGATCCGCTGACCTTGTCGCCCAGAATGAGCATCTCGCGGGCCCGGGCGACCCCGGCCAGGCGGGGAATGAGCCAGGTGGCGCCACTGTCGGGCGTGAAGCCGAACGTGGTGAACGGTGCCCACAACCGGGCATCGTCGGCCACGACGGCGAAGTCCGAGGCCAGGACCAGGTCGAGACCCAAGCCGATGACCCACCCGCGTGCCGTGCAGACGATCGGTGTCTGGCAGGTCAACATGGCGGGAATGAGGCGGTTGACGTGCCCGTTCATGCGCCGGTGCACCGAGCCCACCCGGGGGCGGTCGGGTCCGGGTGTCCGCTCGGAAAGATCGAACCCAGAGGAGAAGTGGTCCCCCGAACCTTCGAGGTGGATGACCCGTACGGTCTCGTCGCTCGCCGCCGCGTCCACCGTGTCGGCCATGGCGTAGACGATGGGATCGGTAATGCTGTTGCGCCGATCCGGCCGGTCGAGACAGATGCGCAGGGCGGGGCCGTTGTGTTCGACAATGAGTCCGGGAGGGAACTCCGGATAGGGCTTCACCCCTGCTCCTCTGCCGCGAATCGTTCGGCGAGCGCATCGAGAGCCTCCTGGCAGGTGGTCGCCCCACCAGGGGGCTCGGGCAGCACCACCTCGCCGTGCGAACGCGAGGGCAGCAGGATCGTGGCGTGTCCGGGGGTGGTGGTCTCACCGCGCTGGTTGTCGCCCCAGATGCTGAGGTCCACCGCCGGACGACCACCTTCGGCGAGATACTTGCGCGTCACCCGTCCCCGCATCCGGTGGGTGTCGCCGACGTAGTTGAACTTGCGGAACTGGCAATCGAGCTTCCACAGCCAGGCGTCGTCACCCATCCAGTCGGTGCAGAGGTGGATCAGCCAGGTCTCGCGCATGCGCCCGTAGTCGTAGCAGGCCGGGTTGCCCGCCCGATGCGCCCACTCGGGGTCCCAGTGCACCCGCTGCTGGACGTCGGGGATGTTCAGGTCGTCGGGTTTGAAGAAGCGGGGCACCCGCTGGCGCTGGTCGTAGGCGAGGCGGAGGGCTTTGACCCCGTAGAGGCCCATCCCCATCCCGGTGTGCCACACCACCATGTCAGTGACGCGCAGGGGGCCCTTGACGAGTGGCGGGATCTCGTCGCCTTCTTCCACGTCCTCCCAGTAGCGCACCTCGGCTCCGCGGCGTCGTGCCCGCTCCCCGGCCAGCGCCTCGTCGATGGCGGCGATCTCGTCGTCGCTGTAGGGCGCGATCTCCGTCAGCTCGTTCTTCTTGCGCTCGGTCGCCTTCTCCCTCTCGGCCCGGATCATCAGGCGGAACTGCCCGGAGAGCACGGGACCGCCGACGGCCGCGAAGACCTCGGCCGACCACTCGTGGACCGCCCGACCGGCGAAGTCGCCGGACTTGTCGTGGACGCCCACCAGTGCGTTGCGCCGGGTGACGCGGGTGCCGGGAAGCAGCGGGTTCCACCACTCCCGGAACGACCCCGAATAGAACGCGTGCACACCGCCGAGCGGGTCCCCCTTCATTTTCGCCTTGACCTCGCCCTCCAGGCGGGTCACCTCGTCTTCGCCGATGAGCGTGTCGCCGCCGACGAGGTGCGGGGGGGCGATGGTGCCGCCCCAACGGGTGGTGGGCCCGTAGGAAGGGTCACACCAGAGCGGGTTGTCATCCCCGTAGGCCTCGGCCACGTGGCGGAAGGCGTCCTCGTTGGGGCAGAGGTAGTGGGGAGGATTCGTGTGGGGGCGCGGGATCCCGATGCGCTCGCGTAAGCGGGCCACTCCCTCATCGGTGATGGCATCAGGCATGGTCAACTGTTCCTTCCTCGGCGGCCCGGCGCCGTGAGCCGGCGAGATCGTGAGCCGTCCGATATTAGGCGCCGCCGTTGACCATGATCGTCTGGCCCGTCACGTAGCGGGCATCGCTGCAGGAGAGCATGATCACCGCGCCCCCGATGTCCTGCTCGGCATCCCCCATGCGCCCGAGGGGGATGTGGGCGATCAGCTGCTCCTCTGCGCCGGGGTTCGCCTGGGCGAACTTCTGCTGGGCGGGCGTCCGGGCATGGGGGCAGATGACGTTGACCCGTATGCCGTCACGTCCCCATTCCCGTGAGGCGACCCTGCTCAGGGCGCGTATGGCCTCCTTGGCCGCCGCGTAGGCGGTGTAGCCCGCGATGCCGTCAGTGCCGGCCCTCGAGGCCACGTTGACGATGCTTGTTTCGCGCCCGCGCAGGTGGGGGTAGGCAGCCTGCATGACATGGAAGGTCCCGAGCGGTCCGGACTCCCATTGCAGGCGCATCAGGTCCTCGGTCGTCTCCATGAAGGGCCGCTGGCCCCCGCTCGCCGCCAGCGCGGCGTCGCTGCCGGTGGCGATGGCGTTGTTGACCACAATGTCGATACCGCCCAGCTCGGCGACCGTCTGGGCCACGGCGGCGTCGACCTGCGATCGGTCTCGCACATCACAGGTGACCGCGCACACCGACACACCGCGTGCCCGCACCTCATCAGCCGCCCGTTGCGCTCGATCGGCCTCCAGCTCCGCGATCGAAATACTGGCCCCTTCCGAGGCCAGCGCGAGCGCAATGCCCAAGCCGATGCCCTGGCCCGCGCCGGTGACGATCGCCACCTTCGCCTCGAGTCGTCCCATGCGGTCCCCTCAATCGGTCGATACGTGCGGTGAATCACGCACACTCTCACACAAAAAAATCTGACGGGCACCATTGTGAGGACCCGCGGCAGAGCGTCGCACGCTCGCCGGTGTGCACCACTGCGCGTTTCGCACGACCGCAGGTGTGCACGATGTCGCGTCGAGCGCCGCCGCGCTGACGTGTCGACGCTCCCGCCGTGTGCATGTTCCTCTTGCGCAACACCGCGAATGCTGACATCGTGGTCACGATGGTAGGGGGTCGTGCACCACTGACGCGGAGGATGAGACCAATCGTCCTTCGTGGCGCGGTACGCCTCCCGCATTCGGCGCAGACCCCTCTCATCGTTCGGGAAGGATGAGGGCCATGTCGCACCAAGAGCAGATCACCAAGGAGCGGGCACACTCCAGCGTCGCCGCGCCAGTTCCTTCGGCGCGGCGCGAGGGCTTGCGCGACGCCCAGGCGAAGCAGACCCGGGCACGCGTGCTGGAAAGCGCCGTCGCCTGCATAGACGAGCTGGGGATCGCGCGGGCGTCATCGAACGAAATTGCCCGCCGAGCTGGCATGACATGGGGCGCCATCCAACATCACTTCGGGTCCCGTGAGGACCTGTTGCTCTCGGTGATCGAGTCGAACTTCTCCGAACTGGAGTCGAACGTACGCAACGCCGCCGTGGTCGGAGGCACCACGCTCGAGCGCGTCCAGGCTCTGGCGGATCTGCTTTGGGACTACTGCAGCGACGTCCGATTCCGCGTCAGCATCGAGATCCTCCTTGACCTGCGCCGTGATCCGGCCGGATCCGACCTCGTGGCGCAGCGTCTCTCCGATGCCAACGAGTCGATGGGCGTCATGTGGGACGAGATCTGCGTGCAGGCGCTCGACCTGCCCTCCGATCCGACAATCGCACGCATTCTGTTCGGTGCCGCGCGGGGGTTCGCCCTGACCCGGCATATGAATGCGTGGCGCAGCAGTTTCACGCAGGAGCGCGCCCTCCTGGTCCAGCTGCTGGCGGGCGCGATCGAGCATCGGACGGACAAAGGGGTCGGTAGTCCCCTGTGACCGTGCCCGAAGTGGTCGCCGAGCCGTTCGCCCGGGTCCGGCCGAAGATCACCGGACGCAACGCCCACTTTTGGCAGGGTGGCGCGGACGGCCGGCTGCGTCTATTGCGATGTCAGAGCTGTGGTACCTACCTGCACCCGCCGACGGCCGCCTGCTGGTCGTGCCGTTCCCTGCATGTGGTGCCCGAGGTTCTCAGCGGACGAGGCGTCGTCTACGCCTACACCATCAACCATTATCGATGGCTGCCCGACATGGAGCCTCCGTACGTCGTGGCCGAGGTGGAGCTCGTCGAGCAGGAAGGCCTCCGGCTGATGACCAACATCGTCGAGTGCCCCCTTGACCAGGTGCGGACGGGGATGGAGGTCGAGGTGGTGTTCGCGCAGCACGGCGATGTCTACATCCCACTGTTCCGCCCCGTGACCGCCGCATGAGGGGGCACTTCGAGGACCATGTGGCCATCAGCGGCATCGGTTTATCCGATGTGGGCCGTCGCCTGCAGCGTGACCCCTGGGCGCTTACGGCCCAGGCGGCGTTGCGGGCCATCGCCGACGCCGGTCTCAGCCCCGACGACATCGACGGCGTGTCGACCTATCCGGGCGGTGCGTACCCCTCGCCCGGCCTGTCGGGAGCGGGTCTGTGGGACGTCCGCCGGATGCTCGGCCTCGATCTTCGCTGGTTGAGCGGCGGCTCGGAGGTGGCGGGACAGATCGGATCGGTGATCAACGCCGCCGTGGCGGTGAGCAGCGGGATCGTGGACCACGTTCTCTGCTTTCGATCAGTGTGGGAGTCGACCCACCAGATGGACATGGGACGCGCGGCGGCGGTGATGGGCCAGCGCAGATCGGTCGACGACGACGCGGCGCGCGTGCAGGGTGACCGCGAGTTCACGGTGCCGTTCGGCGTCGGTCATGCCTGCCACGGTGGGCTGTTGGCCCAGCGCTATTTCTACGAGCACGGCGCGACCCGCGAGCAGTTGGCACAGATCGCCCTCGTCGCCCGGGAGAATGCCGCGCGCAACCCGGACGCCGTCTACCGGGAGCCTTTGACGATGGACGACTACCTCGGGGCACGGATGATCTCTGAGCCGCTGTGCCTCTATGACTGCGATCCTCCCGTCGACGGTTCGGTGGTGCTGGTCGTCTCGCGCCGCGAGGCGGCGCCCGATACCGGCCATCCACCGATTCTTCTCGAGGCGGTTGGATCCACCCCCGGCATCGACGCCGCGGGCAGCATGCTCTGGGCCCGTTCGCCGCGTCTGACCCCGGGCGATGTCGATATCGCCGAGGTCTATGACGGCTGGAGCGTCTTGTCGTTGCTGTGGCTGGAGTCGCTCGGGCTGTGCGGGCGCGGCGAGGCGGCCAAATTCATTGAGGGCGGCTCGCGTATCGCGCGTGATGGCGAGCTCCCCGTCAACACGGGCGGCGGGCAGCTCTCCGCCGGCCGACTGCACGGGTACATCCAGCTGTACGAAGCCTGCCTGCAACTGCGTGGCGGCGCGGGTGACCACCAGGTGAAGCCGGTCCCCGAAGTGGCGGTCGTGTCGACCGGGGCCGGTCATTTCACCGGGTGCATGCTGGTGTCGACGGGCTGAGCGGGCGCAGCGCCTTCGGCCGGTTTCGGCGACCCGGTTCAGATCCCGGGCACACCCGCGCTCAGAGCGCCGTCGACGTAGACGATCTGCCCGGAGACGTAGCGCATGTCGTGCGAGCACAGCGCCGAGACGACATCGGCCACGTCGGCGGGAACACCGGTTCGGCCGAGCGGGACCCGGCTGGAGCGGCTCGCACCGGCCCCTTCGAAGTTGGCTTTGTTCCTCTCGGTCTTGATGACTCCTGGCCCGACGGCGTTCACCCTGATGCCGGCCGGCCCCCATTCCATGGCCAGTTGACGCGTCAATGAGATCACTGCCGACTTGGAGGCCGGGTAGACGCCGTAGCCGGGACTAGAGGACCAGGCGGCGCCCGAGGAGATGTTGACGATCGACCCGGCCCCTCGCTCGATCATTGACGGGACGAAGGCCCGTGAGCAGTAGAGGACGCCCAGAATGTTGACGGCCACGACCGCCTGGAGGTGCTCGTCGCTGGCGTCGAGCGTGGGCTCGGTGAACCAGATGCCGGCGTTGTTCACCAGGATGTCGGCCGGTCCCACCTCTGCCGCCACGGCACGGACGGCATCGGGGTCGGCCACGTCGCAGTGCAGAAATCGGCCATCGATGTCGGCGGCCAGAGCGGCGCCACGGTCGTCGTCGATGTCGAGCGCGACCACCTCGCACCCGTCCACGGCCAGTCGCCGCGCGATGGCTTCGCCGAGTCCCTGCCCTGCGCCCGTCACCACGGCCACCCGTCGTCCGTCAGACATGTTTCCCCCTCTGTCGTGTGCGAGGCACTAGTTTGCACCGTGCGGTCCGGGTGCGCTACGCCATGAGCCGGCGCCGGGCCGGCGCGGTTGCATACGCGAGCGCGCGACGCCCGCCAAAGGGGAGGAACAATGACGACAGATCCTGCGTACACCGAGTTGCCGGCCTCGGGTCCCTACGACGTCGCCATCGGTGGTGCGCTGATCTCCATGGTCGAGCCCTGGCCCGGGACCGAGTTCGACTACAACCGTTGGTACGAGGACGACCATTTCTACTCGGGGGCGCTGGCGATGCCCTGGATGTTCGCCGGGGGCCGTTTCGTCGCCACGCGGGATCTACAACTCCTGCGCTATCCCGAGGACTCCATCATCGCCCAGCCGCTGAGCGCGGGTTGCTACCTCCACCTCTACTGGATCACCGCCGGCCGGATGGACGACCACGTCGCCTGGACGGTCGCCACCAACAATCGACTGCGGGCCGATAAACGGATCCACCTGGAGCGGACGCACGTCTACACCTCATTCCAGGACTACCTCGGCTATAGCCGGGAGGACGAGACGGGCCCGACCGACGTGCACACTCTCGACCGCGGCTATCCCGGTGTCGTCATGGAAGTCGTCGGCGCCGGCCCGAACTCGACACGACAGGAGCTGGACGACTGGCTGGTGGGCGAGTACGTGCCCTGGGTCCAGCGCGGATCGCACTCACCTGTGGTCAGCACGCTTCGCTTCGCCCCCCAACCGCTGCCCGAGGGCAAGCAGCCCGACGTGGCTGACATCCCCGGCATCAATGGGCGCATCACGCTGTTGCACTTCCTCGACGAGGATCCGCGGCTGCACTGGCAGACTCGCTTCGCGCGCCACGGCGCCCGGATCGAAGAGTCCGGGTTCGGGCGCATGGAGCTATGTGCACCGTTCATCGCCGTCGAGCACGGGACGAACCGCTACGTCGACGAACTGCGCGAGAGCGAGGAAGACGCAGGCTGAGAGCCCGGAGCGGCCCCCGGTGACCGTCTCGCCGGCGCGCCTTAGGTGCTGACCCGCCGACCCCCCCGGCGCACCTTAGCTTGCAATTAAACCCTCACCGCCCGTTCAAGCGGCCTTCTTGACCGCCGGATAGCGTTTTCTGGGGGGTTTTCGGGTTCCTTTGGGGCGTCCGGGGCCCGGTGTAGTCGATTTCGGAGGACTGGCCGGGGTGCCGAGCGTTGCACGAAGTCGACGAAACCCCCGTCGCACCCGAGTGGGTGTGAGCAGCGCCGGGTCGCGTGGTCGCTCCCAGGGGAGGCGGAGGTCCGCGACGAGGCCGCGAGCGAGTCGCAATTGCGTGAGGGCCGCGACGACGAGCCAGGTCCAGCGGTCCGCCTGCTGGGGCGTGCACAGCGACGGCGCCGTCCAGCCGAGGGACTGCTTGGCGAATCGGTACGTGTGCTCGATGTCGAAGCGGCGCAGATAGGCCCGCCAGCACCGGTCGAGGTCGGGGGTGCCCGCGCCGGACCACCACAGCCACAGTGTCTTCTTCGTCCGCGCGGTGGGCTTTGGAAGGTGCTCGACCTCGACGCGGATGACACAGCCGCGCACAATCGGCGGTGCGTCGTGATCCTTCCACCTGCCGCGGCCGGAGAGGCGAGGATGCATCCCGTGCCAGGCGGAGACGGTGATCTTCCCGTAGCGAGGATCGGAGGCGACGAGGTTCGCCGAGGGTTCGGGCCAGCTCTTTGGATCCGAGCACTTCCACCTCTTGCCGTGGCGCGGCGGACGACCTCCCGTCGTCGCGGGACGGTTCGGGCGAGCTGGCGCGTCGGCGTAGAAGACGCGGTCATCGCGGATGCGGCAGAGCACCTCGCAGCGCTCCCCGTCGAGGTCGTGGCCGATCGCGATCGGGTCATAGCCGGCGTCGAGCACGAACAAGGGGACCTCGCCGTCGGCGGGAAGCAGTCCGACGAGCCGGCGGAGCTGGGCCACGGTCGCGGTCGTTTCGTCCTCGCCCGCGGGTATGCGCATGGCGTCGAGCGGAGCGGTCCAGCTGTCGGGGGCCCACGAAAGCTGGCAGATCCACTGGTAGTGCCACCCGGCGACGATCGGCTGGCCGGCGGAGTGCTTGGAGGCCGAGTAGTAGAAGCCGCGTTCGGGGCTGCATTCGGCGTCGCAGCGGTCGAAGGTCGAGGCGTCGACCGCGAAGACCATGGGCCAGTCGGCCGGGCGATGCCCAACGAGAAGTGAGCGAAGGCGGTCCTCGTCGATCCGCCCCTTCGCCAGCGCCTTGTAGAGGCTGCCGTGGCTGCGGGTGAACTCGGGCTCCAAGGAGAGTGAGGGAATCGAAGAGACAGCTCCCGCGCACAACAAGGCGTCAGTGAGCTCGAAGAGCGCATCGCCCCAGCGAGTGAAGGCACCGTAGAGCTGGCCTCGGAACGATTTGAGACCTCAGGGCGACCGGTCGCCATATCCGATAGTGTTACTACTATCGGAACACAAGTGGTGGATGATCCGCCGGGCAGAATGGGGGACGATGCCACGAGCACAAGCAACCGGTCTCGCCGACTACGAGCGGCGCTATCACGAGCTTCTCGCGGAGATCACCAAGATCGGCTTCATCCGCTCGGGCAGCGTCGCACCTCGCTACAACTACTGCGGCAAGGCGAACTGCCGATGCCACGCCGACCCGCCACAGCCGCACGGGCCGTACTTCCAGTGGACCGCGAAGGTCGCGGGCAAGACGGTCAACCGGAGACTCAGTCAACGCGAGGCGGAGCTCTATCAGGAGTGGATCGGCAATGACCGCCGCCTCCGGGCTCTCATCGACGAACTCCGGACAGTCGCCGAACAGGCGACCAACCTCATCCTCGAAGAGGTCGTGAAGGTTTAATTACAAGCTTAGAGGCTCAGCGGATAGGTGCCATCAGTGGTCTCGTCAAGGACTCAATCGACCACCTCCCGGGACCTTGATACACCCCCTTGCGAGGATGGTCCCATGGCTCGCTTGGCGGCATTCCGTTTCACCGCACTCGATGATCCCACCCTGGCCGTAGAGGTCCGACGCCACGTCGGGGCCCGGCGGTTCGCCTACAACCGCTGCCTCCAAGCGGTAAAGGACAGCCTCGAGAAACACCGCGCACGGCGAGATGTTGAGGTCTTGTGGTCGGGATACTCCCTCATCAACTGGTGGAACGCGTGGAAGCGATCAGAAGACGCCGGGCGCCGCTTTGCCGTGGAACCCTCTGGTCGAGCCGAACTGGTGGATGCCGGCCTGTCGTGGCGCAACGAGGTCTGTACCCAGGTCTTCGAAGAGGCGGCCGTCGACCTCGGACGGGCGCTGGTGGCCTTCTCGGCCTCGAAGAAGGGGACGCGCCGTGGGGAGCGGGTCGGCTTCCCACACTTCCAGAATAAGGGCGAGGGCCCCGAGTCCTTCCGGCTGCGCAACAAGGTCTCGTCGCGCGGCCGGTCTTCTATCCGCCTCGGTGACAAAGGAGCTCGCTCGGTGACCCTCCCGGTGATCGGCTCCGTGGCAGTGCGAGAGGACACACGGCGTCTGCGCCGGATGCTCCGCCCGGGGCCCGATGGGGTGCCGCGGGCCAGGATCTGTTCGGCCACAGTGACGCTCAAACGGCGTCGCATCGTCATCACCCTCACATGCGAGCTGGCCGACTTTCACCCACAGATGCGTCACCAGAACGAGGAGGGGGCTCCCCGGTCATTCGTCGGCGTCGACCGGGGGCTTTCGCACCTCGTCGTCGTGGCCGGCTCGGATCGCTCCGAGTGGGGCCGCATCGACCCGCCACGGCACCTGGTCACCGCCGGGCCGGCCTTGGTCCGGGCTTCGCGGTCCTTTTCGCGCAAGGTGCCGGGGTCGGCCAACCGAACCAAGGCACGCCTTCGTCTCGGGCGCCTCCACGGACGGGTGGCCAACCGGCGTAACGATTTCACTCATCGGCTCTCGAGCCGGATCGCCAAGACCCACGGCGCCATCTGCATCGAGGACCTGGCGGTGAAGAACCTGGTGAAGAACCATCACCTGGCGAGGTCGATCAACGACGCCGCCTGGGGGGAGCTCGGAAGCCAGTTGCGCTTACAAGGCGGAGTGGTACGGGGCCACCTTGGTGGTGGCCCCGCGCTTTTTCGCCTCCACCAAGACCTGCTCGTCGTGCGGGTGGGTCAACCAAAAGATGACGCTGGCGGATCGGCTCTTTACCTGTCAGCGCTGTGACCTGGTCGCTGACCGCGACACCAACGCCGCAGCCAATCTCGCCGCCTGGGGCGAGGCCGAGCAGTGTTCGGCCACCTGGGCCCCGGACCCCGAAGCGCGGGGCCGGGTCACCAAAGCCTGTGGAGGGAGGAGCGCTGGCCATCACCTCGGTGATGGTGGAACTGCTCCCGAAAACCCCGGTCCGGGGAAGAAGCAGGAACCGGTCGCCGCGCCAGCGGACTAACCGGACACCCGAGAAGGGTGGTCAGCAGATGACCTATCCGCTGACGCTTTGTAGAGCGTGATCAGCCGATCCACCGCAGCATCGGCCCACTGGTGCAGCGTGTCGGGATCCGTACCCCCCACCGGATGGGGCAGGACGAGCCGGCGAATCCCCGGGAGTCCGAAGTCCGAGGCGAGAGTATCGGCGATCGGTTCGAATCGCGTGGTGGTGACCACGACGGCGGGTCGGCCCACCTTCTCGAATTCGATGGTGTCGTGCACGCTGTAGGCCGTGCAGCTCCCGCAGTCGGCCATGCCCGTGATGACGAGGTCCGCCTCGGCGACGACCCGGTCGAAAATGTCGGGGTCGCAGGGGATGGCCGCGTTCGCCGACATGCCCTGCGGCCCCTTCTTCGTCACCAACGACACTGTCGTTCCGGCGCGGGAGGACAGTGTCTCGGCCAGCCTGGTGAGGACCAGCATGGCGTTCGGTTTCCCGTTGTCCAAAACGGCGATGCGGAGCCCGGTGAGTGAGGGTGGGGAAGGGCTGAGCGTGATGGAGGGCCGCCCCAAGGGCCCATCCGGTCGGTAGATCATGACCGGCTCGGTGCGCGTTGCTGTCGTGGTGCTCACGGAAGTCTCCTTCACCCAGTGACCGGTATGGTCACGCTACGGGTCATGCCCCACGAGGGGATGACCGACGAATGTTTGCCCGGACCGCCCACGACGAAGATCCGGATGTTGTCGGGAACGGCCGTCATGGGGAGGAGGTGATCGTCACTCACGGTATGCATCCAGTTGGCCCAGGCCCGTTCTTCGAAGTGACGTCGGAACTCACCGGCCGGGAGCCTGGCCCGGTCGAAGAGATACGACGAGATGTCCTCCCGTGTGAGCCGGCCCAGGGCCAGACTGGCGGCGTGCTCGGGACCTAGCCCGATGAAGAACTCACCCTGGCTGATGGGGGCGTTGTTCATTCCCAGCGACGTCATGGCAGAAGCGATCTTGTCCAAAATGAGTGCGGGATCGCCGTCGGCCTCGTCGTCGTGCACGTTGTGTGGGTTCTCGCCGCAGTGGACGGTCACCGCACTCGGGGCGTCGACCTTGCGGCTCAGGGCGTAACTCTCCCAAGGGGATTCGTCGGTGTTCTCGGCGACGCAGTAGGTGTACTTCGACGGTTGGCCCTGACTGGCGGCATCGCCGAAACCGGGCCGGGCGCCGGCGACGTGCAGCATTATCAGGCGGATGGCGCGGCCCACGGTGGCATTGGCCCGGTTGCCGGGACCGAATGCGCCCACCCCGGCATTGAACCCTGCGCTCTTGACGATGTCCCCGTGCACGATGACCAGGGGTGCGGAGGGATGGGTGGTCGCGTTGACACCGCGCAGGTTGACCTGGGGACTGGCCAGGGCCCGGACCGCGCTCACCACCACCGGGAAGACGGCCGGCGGGCAGCCGGCGAGCACGGCATTGATGGCCACGACCCGGCGTGTGGCGGCCCCGAAACGGGGTTGCAGCGTGGCGATCACCTCGTCGGGATCGCCGGTCGCCTCCGCCAGCATGGCGTCGACCCGCCCCGGTGTGGGGGGCACGAGAGGCAGCCCGTCGCCCCACCCGTGCTCTTCGAAGAGGTTGTACATCGCCTCGGGCGAGAGATCCGCCAATTCGATCATGGGGGAGGGTTCGGATTCCCCTGCCGCCTGATCGGCCCCCCGCTCGTCGGTCTGCGTCATGGTTCTCCCCCCGCTCCGGGCGCGGCCGGATCCAGTGCGCCACCCACACTATTGACGAATCGCCTGCCCAACCAGGCGGCGGCGTTGCGGCCCATGACCCGGAACCGGACGTCCTGCTCCAGATGCGCCAGGGCACGCTCGGCCAGCTGCAGGTGGGCTCCGTAGTCGGGCAGGGGCGTCTGCGGCCAGTCCGAACCCCACATCACCCGGTCGGGCCCGAATCCCGAGAGAAGGTCATCGATCAGCGCGGAGGGAGCGTCGGGAGGTGTCACCTCCAACAGGAGGTGACTCGACACCTTCACCGTCACGTTGGGCGCGGTGGCCATTTCGAGCAGTGGGCTGTCGCGGTGGATCCGCGCCCCGTCGAGCGTCGGGAAGGCGCAGTGGTCGAGCACGATCGGCAGCGTGGGATAGCGCGCAATCGATGGCGCCAGAGCGGGAAGTTGCTGTTCGAAGACGGTCAGGACGACCGGGAGACCCGATCGGGTCGCGGCGTCGAACGCCTCGTCCGCCTTGCCGGTCTGGACCCAGGAGCTCCCCGGTGAAACTGCAAAGAGGCGAACGCCGACCACTCCGGCGACGTCGGACAGCCGCATGATCTCCTCAGCGGCCCCGCCCCCGTCCACATCGACGGCGGCCACGGCTGCGACGGGTCGGGAACCGGAAGCCACCTCGTCGAGGAGGTAGCTGTTGTCGTAGGCGTACACCCCCACGGCTTGGACTGCCAGCGCCGCCGTAACCCCGTGCGCGTCCATGGCGCGCAGGAGTGCCGCGGTGTCGCAGGCCACCCCGGCCCACCAGTTGTGGGTGGCGCTGGCGTTTATCTGCCGTGGGTAGCGAGCGGTGTCGTCACTGACCACGTGGACGTGGGTGTCGATGATGCCGTCTCCGGAGAAGGCTGCAGCGCCCGTCACGCCGGCGTCACCAAAGACGCCTCGCCTTCGTCCGGGACTTTGAGCGGCAGGCGCCCGAGGTGGGCGCCGGCATCGGCCAGGATCAACTGGCCCGTGATACACCGGCTCAGGTCCGAGGCCAAGAAGACGGTGAGGCGGGCCAGCTCGTCGGGGTCGCAGACCCGCTGCAACGGCGTCGAGGCGGAAATGGCGGCGAACTGCTCGGCTCCGATGACGGCACGGATCTCCTCGGTGAAGGTCGTGCCCGGAGCGATGGCGTTCACCCGGATGCCCCGGGGCCCGAGCTCGGCGGCGAGCGTCATCGTCAGATGGTTGATGCCGGCTTTGGCGGCCCCGTAACTCGCCAGTCCCGAGGACGGGCGGGTTGTCTCGCCGGAGCTCACGTTGATGATCGTCCCCCCCTCGCCCTGTGCCACGAGCACCTCCGCTTCGGCCAGGCAGCACTGGTAGGTGGCGTGGAGGTTCTGCCCGATGATCGCCATGGCGTCCGCCACGGGCGTGGCCACGAAGGGGCGTGCCCTCCGGCCCGCCGTCATCCCCACGTTGTTGACCGCGATATCCAGGCGTCCCAGCGACGAGACGACCCGGCGAGCCAGCTCGGCGGCCTGGGCCGGATCACTGACATCGGCCACTACGGCGACGGCACGACCACCTTCGGCCTCGATCGCCTCGGTGGTGGCCTGGGCGCGTGCGCCGTCGATGTCGTTGACGGCCACCGCCGCGCCGGCGCGGGCGAGCCACTGGGCGATCTGCTGACCGATGCCTGCGCCGGCCCCGGTCACCAACGCCACCGAACCGTCGAGTGAGATTGTGATCGACATCGCCCCCCGTCCTGCGCCCGGCCGCGTGCCGGCAGAGGTCAATCTATTATGCGCCCACGAGGCAGCACTGCTGAGGGGAGAGGGACCGTCATGGCCAGGCCAGCGCTCGAGGATCTCGTTCATCCGGACCGGACGGCACTCGTGTTCCAAGAGCTCCAAAAGGGAGTGGTGGGGGAGGAGTCAGCACTTCCGGCCCTGGCCGAGGCGGCACGCGAGGTGGGGGTCATCCCCAACGCGTCCCGGCTGGGTGCGGCGGCCCGGACGGCCGGGGTGCCGGTGATCCACGCCACGGCTGAGAACCTTCCCGGCGGCTTCGGCGTGAACCGCAATGCACGCCTCTTCGCCGGGACGCGCCGTGCCGGGGGCGAGAATGCGCCCCACTCCTCCTCGGTGGAGCCCATGTCCGGGCTGTACGAGGAGGGAGACCTCCTCCTTCCCCGCTACCACGGACTCTCCCCCATGACGGGCGGGCCGTTGGACTCCCTGCTCCGCAACAGCGGCATCACCACGATTGTGGTGGCGGGCGTGTCGTTGAACGTCGCCATCCCCAACCTGACCTTCGACGCCGTCAACCGCTCCTACCAGGTGATACTGGTCGTCGACGCCGTCGCCGGCACCCCTCGCGACTACGGGGACCAGGTGATTGAGCACTGCCTCCGCCTGCTCGCCACGGTGGCGACGACCGAAGAGGTGATGAAGGCGTGGAGCGTGACCGCCTGACGGCATGTCACCACGAGGGGGGAGCCTGAACGATGTGGGATTTCGAGACTGATGCCGCGTACCAGGCCGATCTGGATTGGGCCGACAATTTCGTCAGGCAGGAGGTCGAACCCCTCGAGTTCGTCATTCCCCACGTGCTCGATGTGTCGGACCCGGTACGACAAGAGCTGATCCCTCCGCTGCAAGAGGCCGTGCGGGCGCGGGGGCTGTGGGCGACCCACCTCGGTCCTGAATTGGGGGGCCAGGGCCACGGCCAGGTCAAGCTGGGCCTGCTCAACGAGATCCTCGGCCGGTCCGGGATGGCCTCGATCATTTTCGGCTGCCAGGCGCCCGACACGGGCAATGCCGAGATCATCGCCCACTACGGGACCGAGGAGCACAAGAAGAAGTACCTCCAACCACTGCTCGACGGGCAGATCTTCTCCACCTACTCCATGACCGAGCCGCAGGCCGGTTCGGATCCCAAGGAGTTCACCTGCCGGGCCGAGCGCGACGGTGACGAGTGGGTGATCAACGGCGAGAAATGGTTCTCCTCCAACGCCCGCTGGGCCTCTTTCCTCATCGTGATGGTGATCACCGAGCCCGAGAACGCGCCATATCAGCGGCACTCCATGCTGATCGTTCCGGCCGACACGCCGGGGATCACCATTGTGCGCAACGTGGGGATCGCGGGATGGGACCAACCAGGCGAAGGGGGGCACGCCTACATCCGCTATGACGATGTGCGCGTGCCCGTCGAGAACCTGCTCGGCGACCGGGGTGGGGCTTTCGTGGTGGCGCAGACCCGCCTCGGCGGCGGGCGCATCCATCACGCCATGCGGACCGTCGGCATGGCCAGACGGGCCCTCGAAATGATGCTCGAGCGCGCCGTCTCGCGGCACACCCAAGGTGAGATCCTGGCCAAGAAGCAGCTCGTGCAGGAGATGGTGGCCGACTCGTGGTTGGAACTGGAGCAGTTCCGGCTGCTCGTCCTCCAGACAGCCTGGAAGATCGACAAGTACCACGACACGCACCGGGTCCGCGGCGACATCGCCGCCGTCAAGATCGCCATGCCCACGGTGCTGAAGAACATTGCCTCGCGCGCCTTGCAGGTGCACGGCTCGCTCGGGCTCTCCGACGAAATGCCGTTCGTGAAGATGATCATCAACGGCTACCACGTGGGACTGGCCGACGGCCCGACGGAGGTCCACAAGGTGACGCTGGCCCGCGGGCTTCTGGCCGAGGCCAAGCCGTCACCGGGCCTGTTCCCGAGCTACCACATCCCGATCCTCAAAGAGCACGCACTCGACAAGTACGCTGACGTGCTCGCGCGCCACGGTCGGGGTTGAGCGTGCGCGCGCAGAACCATCCGAGAACCGTGCGACCGGGAGGTCATTGATGAACGCCCAGGTGTCGCAGCTCTTCGATCTCTCGGAGCGGGTGGCCATCGTGACGGGCGCCACCAAGGGTCTCGGCCGCTCCATGGCCGAGGGATTGGCGGGAGCAGGGGCGTCGATCGCGGTCGTCAGCCGGGACCAGGACGCCTGCAGCAAGGTGGCGGACGAGATCACCGCCCGCACCGGGCAGGTGGCACTCGGTGTGGCCTGCCACATGGGCGAGTGGGACGCGCTGCCCGTGCTGGTGGACACGGTCCGCGCTCGGTTCGGTCGGATCGACATCCTCGTCAACAACGCGGGGATCAATCCCGCGCCCACGTCCGTGATCGACATGTCGCAGGAGTACCTCGACAAGCTCTTCGCCGTGAATGTCAAGGGCCCGGTACGCCTGGCCGGACTGGTGGCACCCGTCATGGCCGCGCGCGGTCAGGGAAGTGTCATCAACGTGTCGACGGTCGGCGCCTACGCGGGCGGGGCCAATTTCGGTGCCTACACGTCGGCGAAGGCGGCACTGATCAACTTCACGAAGGTGATGGCCAAGGAGTGGGCGTCCATGGGCATCCGTGTCAATGCCATTTCGCCCGGACCGTTCAACTCCACCATGATGCAGGGAGCCGCCAAGCACGATGCTGAATTCAGCACACGCGCCGGTGCCGCCACCATGCAGCACCGGGTGGCGGAGTGCGATGAGATCATCGGTGCCGCGGTCTATCTCGCCTCGGACGCGTCGTCGTTCGTCACCGGAGAGGATCATGTGGTGGCGGGCGGGATGTTGCGCGCATGACGCCGCCCACGTTCCGGCTCGACGGCAAGGTGGCGCTGATCACCGGCGGGAGCAAGGGCCTGGGCCGGGCCATGGCGCTGGCGTTCGCCGAGGCGGGGGCGGACGTGGTCGTGGCCAGCCGCAAGGCCGAAGCCTGCGAGGAGGTGGCCGCCGAGGTGCGGGCACTGGGTCGCCGCTCCGTGGCCGTGGGCTGCCACGTCGGGGTGTGGTCCGAGTGCGAGAGCCTGGTGGCACGTACGGTGGCGGAGCTCGGACGGCTCGACGTGCTGGTCAACAATGCCGGGATCGCCCCGGTGCCCCCGTCACTGGAGGGGGTCACCGAGGACCTGTTCGACAAGACCGTCGCGGTGAACCTCAAGGGGCCCCTGCGGCTCTCCGGCGTGGCCGCGGCGCATCTCCCCGACGGGGGCTCCATCATCAACATCAGCTCGGTGGCGTCGGTGCGCCCGTCGCCGCACACCGTTGTCTATGCCGCCGCCAAGGCCGGCCTCAACGCAGTGACCAAAGCGGCCGCGCAGGAGCTCGGTCCCCGGGGCATCCGGGTCAACGCCATCATCTGCGGCACGTTCCAAACGGACTCCTTCGCCCGCTCGATGCCCTCCGACGAGGTGGCCCGCCAACTGGCCTCCCGCATTCCTCTCGGTCGCATCGCGTCGGCCGACGAGATCGTGGGCACCGCGCTGTTTCTCGCCTCCGACGCCTCGTCCTACATGACCGGGGCACTTCTCTCGCTCGACGGCGGGGTCTCGTGAAGTCAGGGGCACAGCGGGCGGGGTCCCGTTGAGCATGGAGCTCGTCGACGTCGATTCCCTCGGCCGGTGGCTGGACACGCAGGGGCTGGAACCAGGGCGCCCGCTGGCCGTCGAGCCCCTGAGCGGCGGCTCGTCGAACGCCATGTTCGTCGTCGAACGCGGTGGAGCCCGCTGGGTCCTGCGCCGCCCGACCCGGGTGGCGGTCGACCGGGCCAACGAGGGCATGCGCCGCGAGTTCCGCATTCTGGCCGCATTGGCCGGTACCGATGTGCCGCATCCCGAAGTGGTCGCACTCTGCGAAGACCACGACGTGCTCGGATGCACCTTCTATCTCATGGAACGCGTGCAGGGCGTCAACCCGTTCCCCCTTCCCGCCGTGTTCGACAGCGAAGTGGGGCGGGCGGAGGTGGCCTACGCCATGGTGGAGGCTCTGGGCCGCCTCCACTGTGTCGACTGGCTCACCGCGGGTATCGGCGACCTGGGGCGCCCGGAGGGGTTCCACGAGCGCCAGGTGCAGCGCTGGAGTCGACAGCTCGCCTCCTATGAGGGGAGGGAACTGCCCGGAATCGAAAAGGTCATGGCGTGGCTCGAGGCCCATCGCCCCGATGACGGCACCCCCACCATCATGCACGGCGACTTCCATATGCTGAACGTCCTCATCGCCCCCGATCGCCCCGGTCGGGTGGTGGCCATCCTCGACTGGGAGACGGCGACCATCGGGGACCCCTTGTTGGACCTGGCCGGCTTCTGCGAAGTCTGGTGTCCGGTGGCCAACGTCGGGTGGCCCAGCCGAGCCGAGTTGGTCGAGCGGTACAGATCGGTGCGCGGGATCGGCGCAATCGGCGACCTCACCTATTACGAGGTCCTCTACAACTTTCGATTGGCCGTGCTACTCGAGGGCATCTTCGTGCGGTCGTTGCGTGACCCCACCCGCCCCGACCAAGATGCCATGGGGGAGCGGGTGCTGTTCAACGTGGACCGCGCCCTCGCACTGATCAGAGAGGGAGGGTCGGGTCGATGATCGATCCCACGTACAGTTCGCCCGCACGTTATATTGCGGGAATGGTCGACCCGGAGCACCCGCTGGGTGAACCGGGCCGGTTCGCATGAGCGCTCCCGGGGGGGAGTTGCACCTCGCTCTTCGCCTGAACCTCTACCGCTCGGCGACGTTGGAGGTTCCCGTCGACCTGGTCAAGGCGGCCGACGAACTCGGCTACCACTCCGTCTGGAGTGCGGAGGCGTACGGGACCGACGCGTTGTCGCCTCTCGCCTACCTGGCGGCGTTCACGCACCGGATCAAGTTGGGGACCGCCATTGCCCAGCTGGCCGCCCGACCTCCGGCCACACTGGCCATGCACGCCATGACCATCGACGCGCTGGCCGGAGGGGGCCGGGTCATCATCGGGATCGGGGTCTCGGGCCCCCAGATCGTCGAGGGTTGGTACGGGCAGCCGTGGGGACACCCCACTGCACGCCTGCGTGACTACCTGGCCATCATGCGCAAGGTGCTCGATCGCAAGGAACCCGTCGCCTACGAGGGCACGGAGATATCCCTGCCCTACCGGGGACCCGGATCCTCCGGGCAGGGGAAGGCACTGCGCTCCATACTCCACGCCGCCGCCCCCATCCCGCTGTGGCTGGCGTCGGGGGGACCGAAGAACACCGAGCTGTGCGGCGAGGTCGCCGACGGTTGGCTGCCCATGGGCTTCGGTTCGGCGGGCGACTTGACGCCACTCGAGCAGGGGTGGAAAGCGAGGGGAGGCCGCCCGGCGGACTTCGAGATCTTCACCGGCTTCTCGGTCCAGCTCACCGACGACGTGGCGGGGACCCTGGACAAAATGCGCCCTCTGACCGCCATGTACGTCGGGGGGATGGGCAGCGCCACCCACAACTTCCACCGCGACGCCATGGCCCGGCGCGGGTTTCCCACCGAGGCCGCCCGCATCCAGGAGCTGTGGTTGGCCGGCCGCAAGGACGAGGCGGTGGCCGCCGTGCCGGACGAGTACCTCGAGGAGAACGCGTTCATCGGGGACGAGCAGCGCATCCGCCGGCGCTGGGCCTCATGGTCGCCTCCGCCCCTCTCCACCGGGTTGATCGTCGACGTGCCCGGTGTCGAGGAGTTGCGCCTGGCGGCCGCATTGCGAGATGGATCGTGAGCTACGAGACCATCGTGGTCGACACGCCGGACGAGTATGTGGCGCGCATCACCCTCAACCGGCCCGAGAAGCGCAATGCCATCTCGACCCCCATGCGGGTCGAGCTGCTCGATGCGCTCCGCGGGCACGATGCCGATCCCGCCGTGCGGGTGACCATCGTCCGCGGCGCCGGCGTCTGCTTCTCGGCCGGGTACGACCTCGGCGGCGGGCCGATGATGGAGGGCGCGCCGTTCTATTCGGCCCCGGGCGACGGCCAATGGGCCCGACAGGCCAACGACACCTGGTTCAGCATTTGGGACCTGGCCAAACCGGTCATCGCGCAGATCCACGGCTACGCCATCGCCGGCGCCACCGAGCTCGCTTCGGCCTGCGATCTGGTCTACGTGGCCGATGACGCGTCGATCAGCTACCCGGTGGTGCGCGTGCTGAGCCCCCCGGACTGGCAGTACCACACGGTGCTCCTGGGCTTGCGCCGGGCCATGGAGCTCATGCTCACCGGCGACCCGATCTCCGGCGTGGAGGCGGCGGCGATCGGCTTCGCCAACCGGTCCTTCCCGCCCGATCGCCTGGAGGAGTCTGTGCTGGCCATCGCGGGCCGGGTGGCGGGCATCCCGAGCGATCTCACCCAGATCAACAAGCGCAGTGTGCACCGCGCCTTCGACGTGTGGGGCGCCCGCGCCGCCATCCGTGCCGGCACCGAGCTCCAGGCGCTGGCGGCGCATACCGAGACGGCGCAGGCCCGCCGTGAGGGGCTCCTCGAGCGGATCAAGGGCGAGACGCGGCCCTAGAGCGCCCAGCGCTCCCTGAATCGTCGCGCCCAAAGGCTTCGCGATTTGTGATGCGGTGGGGGTCGCCGTACGCGTCCCGTGGGTTCACTTCGGACTCGTACCAAAAGTGGTACCAGTGAAAAAACCATGCTCGTTCGAGAGGCCGGCACCGAGCACTACAGCCCACCCCTAGGGCGCGGACGCCGTGATCTGGGCCACGGATCAGTCGCCCGCGGCGACTTCGGCCGCCCAGCGGTAGTCCGCCTTGCCACTGGGGGAGCGGACGATGTGCTCGACGAACACCACCGCTTTCGGCACCTTGAAGCCGGCCAGGTACTTCCGGGCCAGGTCCCGGAGGTCGTCCCCGGTGGCGTCGGTCCCAGGCGTCGGCTCCACCACGGCCACCACCCTCTGCCCCCACCGCTCATCGGGTGCGCCCACCACGACCACGTCGTAGACGGCGTCACTCCGGCGCAGAACCGCCTCGACCTCCTCGGGGTAGACCTTCTCGCCCCCGGTGTTGATGCAGATGGAACCGCGCCCGAGCAAGGAGATGCTGCCGTCGGCGGCCACGGTGCCCATGTCGCCGGTGAGCGACCAGCGCCGGCCGTCCCACTCGACGAAGGTGGCGGCCGACTTCTCCGGATCGTTGTAGTAGCCGAGCGGGATGCGACCGGTGCGGGCCACCCGCCCCACCTTCGTCGAGCCCGGGGGCACCGGTTCGTGGGTCTCCTCGTCCATCACCACCGCCTGGCGCGCCACGAACTGCGGTTCGGGCCCGTCGCCGGTGGGCCCGACGAACACCCGCCCGGCCTGGATCCCGGTCTCCGACGAGCCGTAGCCGTCGGAAAGCGGGAGAGTGGGGAAGGTGGCGAGGAACCGTTCGCGCACGGCGGGCGAGAGGGGCGCGCCGCCGGAACTGAACATGCGCAGGGACCCCAGATCGGGTTTCTGGTCGAACGAGTCCCAGGCGTCGAGCAGGGGCCGCAGGACGGCGTCGCCCACCGCACTGGTGGCCGTGATCGACTCGCGCTCAATGGTGCGCCACACCTCGGCGGGGTCGAGCGGGCCCGGCCACAGCACGGCACGGTTCCCGCCCAAGAGGTTTATCATCACCGTCCAGCCTCCGGCCGCGTGCATGAGCGGAGCCAGGGCCAAGAACGTGGTCTGCTCCGGCGCGATGCGCTCGACCAGTTCGCGCACCGAGGTGATCTCCGGCCGGGTGGTGTCGCCGCCCCCCATGCAGGCGAAGAAGGCGTCCTCGTGGCGCCAGAGCACCCCCTTGGGCATCCCGGTCGTGCCCCCGGTGTAGAGCACGTAGTGATCGTCTCCCGAGCGCGCACTGAAATCGCGCGCCGGTGACGATGCCGCCAGGGCGTCCTCGTATTCCTGTCCGACGGCGAGCGACCAGCGCAGGCGCGGGGCGTCCGGGGCCACCTCGGCCAAGCGCTCGGCGTACTCGGGCTGGTAGACCACGCCAACCAGGTCGGCGTCGGTGAAGAGGTAGCGCAACTCCTCGGCGACGTAGCGGTAGTTCACGTTGATGGGGACGGCGCGGATTTTGTAGGCCGCCAGCGTGGCTTCGACATACTCGAGGCAGTTCGACAGGTAGAGGCCGACATGCTGACCCGGTGCCACGCCATGGTCGATGAGCCAGTGGGCCAGCCGGTTGGCGCGCTCCTCAAGCTGGGCATAGGTGCGCTGCGCGCCGCCACAGCGCAGGGCCACCCGCTCGGGCACCTCGTCGGCCAGCGCTTCCCACAGGTCGGCCAGGTTGAACGGGCTGATGGCAGAGGGCGTCGTCACAGGTCGCTCATGCTATGCGGTGGCCGGGCTGGGCTATTGTCCACGGGGCCCATCGGGCCCCAACGGGGCCCACGGGGGCCGATCGGGACCTTTGTGACCGGCAAAGCGATCGGCATCGGTCGTACTCGGGTCCGGTCGATCGAGCGTCGCGGGCGCCACGAAGTGGGACTTCCGCCTCGAGCACGCCGAACGCAGAAGAGGAGAGAGCGCGTGGACAGCGAGGATTTCGAAGGGATCCGCTCCGTGGTGAGGGATTTCGTGCGCACCACCGTGGTCCCGGTGGAGAACGACATCGACGAGCACGACGAGGTCCCCGCCGAAATCCGCGAGGCGGCCAAGAAGATGGGTCTCTTCGGGTTCGCCCTGCCCGAGGCCTACGGCGGGTTGGGCCTGTCGATGGAAGAGGAGAGCCGGGTCGTCATCGAGCTCGGGTACACGACGCCGGCGCTACGGTCGATGTTCGGCACCAACAACGGCATAGCGGGGCACGTATTGATGGAGGGGGGCACGCCGGGCCAAAAGGAGGAGTGGCTGCCCAAAATTGCCTCGGGCGATGTGGTGGCCTCCTTTGCCCTCACCGAGGCCGACGCCGGATCGGATCCGTCCGGCCTGACCACCACGGCGGTGCCCGATGGGAACGAGTGGGTCATCAACGGGGCCAAGCGCTACATCACCAACGCACCCCTGGCTGATGTCTTCATGGTGTTCGCCCGGACCGATCCGGCCGCCAAGGCGTCCCGGGGCATTTCGACGTTCCTGGTGCCGCGGGGAACCCCCGGGCTGTCGGTCGGGCCGCGCGACCACAAGATGGGCCAGTTCGGGGCCTGGACGGCCGACGTCAACCTCGACGACGTGCGGGTCCCCGCCTCGGCCCTGGTCGGCGAGGAGGCCGGGCACAACACCGGCTGGGCCACCGCCATGCGGTGCCTGGCCCACGGCCGCATTCACATCGCGGCGTTGTGTGTCGGCATGGCCGAGCGGCTGGTCGACGAGTCGGTGGAGTACGCCCGCTCCCGCAAGCAGTCCGGACACCCGATTGCCGGCTTCCAGCTCATTCAGGGTCTCATCGCCGACTCGGTGACCGAGTTCCAGGCCGGGCGCAGCCTGGTCCTGGCCTCGGCCCGTGCCTTCGACGACGGCTCTGACCGCAAGGTGGGGCCGTCGACCGCCAAGTACTTCTGCAGCGAGATGGTGGGCCGGGTGGCGGACCGCGCCGTGCAGATCCACGGGGGCGCCGGCTACATGCGGGGGGTCGCCGTCGAGCGGTTCTTCCGTGACGCCCGGCTGTTCCGGATTTACGAGGGGACGAGCCAGATCCAACAGGTGATCATCGCCCGTCACGTGATCGGCGACGCGGTGGACGGGTGACCCGTTAGCCGGGCAACCACTGCCTCGATTTAGTCGACGGCCTCGAAAATGGCGGTGAGCCCCTGGCCGCCGCCGATGCACATCGTCTCGAGGCCGAGGGAGGCGCCCCGCCGGTCCATCTCCCGGAGCAGGGTGGCCAGGATGCGTCCCCCCGTGGCGCCCACAGGATGGCCGAGTGAGATTCCCGATCCGTGGACGTTGAGGCGGTCGAAGTCCGACTCTTTGAAACCCCACTCCCGGGTGCAGGCCAGCACCTGGGAGGCGAACGCCTCGTTGAGCTCGATCAAGGGGATGTCGGCCAGTGAAAGACCGGCCCGATCGAGCGCCTTGGCCGTGGCCGGGACGGGACCGATGCCCATGCGCGCCGGCTCCACACCGGCCACGGCCCACGCCCGCAAGCGGGCCAGGGGGCGCAGCCCGAGCTCGGCCGCCTTTTCGGGGTAGGTGACCAGGCACACCGACGCACCGTCGTTCTGGCCGCTCGAATTGCCGGCGGTGACCGTGGCGTCGGCATCGGAGCGGAGCATCACCGGGCGCAGTCGGCCGAGGGACTCGAGCGTGGTGTCCGGCCGCGGGTGCTCGTCGGCGCTGACGACCGTGTCGCCCTTGCGCCCGTGGACCGTGATCGGGACGATCTCGTCGTCGAAGAGTCCCTTCTCCTGTGCGGCTATCGCACGTTGATGCGAGCGCAGTGAGAACTCGTCCTGCTCCTGGCGCGGGATCTGGTACTCCCGGCGCAGGTTCTCCGCGGTCTCGAGCATTCCTCCGGGAACCGGGTAGTTGACACCGCCCGACGTCACCCGGCCCCGCGCCAGCCGGTCGTACATCACCACGTTCTCCGACCCGGCCCCCCATCGCATGGCGGTCGTATAGAACTCGGATTGGCTCATGCTCTCGACGCCGCCGGCCAGGACGACGTCGCTCGCCCCCGTCTGCACCTGCATCGCCGCATTGATGATGGTCTGCAACCCGGAGCCGCAGCGCCGGTCGAGCTGGTAGCCGGTCACCGAAATAGGCAGGTCGGCGTCCAGGGCGGCCACGCGGCCGATCCCCGGCGCCTCACCGTTGGGGTAGCACTGGCCGAGGAGCACGTCGTCGATCTGCGCGGGCGCCACGCCAGTACGCGCCACGAGCTCGCGGATCACGGCGGCGGCCAGGTCGGCGGCCGGCACATCGCGGAACACACCGCCGTAGCGCCCCACGGGGGTGCGCAGCGGCTCGCAGATGACGGCGTCTCTCATCGTTGCCCTCTCATCGTTTCAGGCCTTTCCTCACACGTACCGCTGCTCACCTGCACCAGCTCCTCACCTGCGCCAGCTCCTCACATGTACCGGCCACCCGTCACTTCGAGGACGGTGCCGGTGATGTACGCGGAGAGGTTGGAGGCCAAGAAGAGGGCGGCGTCGGCCACCTCGCTCACCTCGCCGGCGCGGGCCATCGGGATCTCGGCCAGCTTCTGCTCCCATATGTCGGCCCGCATGGCCTCGGTCATGGCCGTCCGGATCAGGCCGGGCGCGATGGCGTTGACGCGCACGCCGACGTGGGCCAGCTCTTTGGCCGACGCCTTGGTCAGGCCGACGAGACCGGCCTTGGCGGTGCTGTAGTTCGTCTGGCCGATGTTGCCGACCTTCCCCGAGATCGATGACATGTTGATGATGGAGCCGCTCTTCTGCTCGCGCATGACGGCGGCGGCGGCCCGGGTTCCGAGCCACGCTCCTTGGAGGTGCACGTCGATGACCGTCCGGAAGTCCTCCAGGGTCATGCGGCGCAGCGTGGCGTCGCGGGTCACGCCGGCGTTGTTCACGATGATGTCGAGCCGACCGAGCTCCGCCACGCACCGGCCCACCATGGCCTCGACGTCGGACTCCGATGTGACGTCGCACCGCACCGCCAACGCGCGTGCTCCGCCCTCCACCAGCTCGGCTGCGGCCTGCTCGGCGGCGCCTTGGTTCACGTCGCCGATGACGATGGCCGCACCCTCACGGGCGAACGTGTCGACGATCGCCCGCCCGATTCCCTGCGCCGCGCCGGTGACGACGGCGGTCTTGCCATCCAACAGACCCATGGACAACGCCCTTGTGATTGCGCGCGACGCACGATGCGCCACGCTCCGACACCACCCTGCTCACACCGCGGCGTCGCCGCGTAGCTGCGCGATTTCGTCCGAAGAATACCCGAGTTCGCCCAGTATCGAATCCGTGTGCTGGCCCAGCGCGGGCACGCCGTCCAACCGCTGCTGCCAGTGCTCGGACTCGGGCGGCGCCAGCAGGGAGGGGAGCGGGCCGACAGGCGATTCCACCTGCTGCCAGCGGTTGCGCTGGGTGAGCTGGGCGTGGTCGACGACGTCCTTCACCGTGTTGTACCGCGAGTTCCCGATCCCGGCGGCGTCGGCCACCGACTGGATCTCGGCCAGCGGGTGCTGGCGTGTCCATGCGCTGATGGCGTCGTCGATGACCTCGCGTCCGGTGCAGCGCATGATGTTGGTGGCGAATCTCGGGTCGGCGGCCAGGTCCGGCCGTTCGAGCATCTGGAGGGCCAGGCGCTGCCATTCGCGGTCGTTGGTGGTACCGAGCACGACCGTCTGCCCGTCGCTGGTGGGGTAGCCGCCATAGGGGGCGACCATGGGGGTGCTCATCCCGTTGGGCTGGCGTTCCTCTCCGGTATGGCGGGTGTACTGCAGGGCGAAGCCCATGAACTCGGAGATCACGTCGAACATGCTGATGCTGATGGCGGCGCCGACGCCGGTGCGCTCGCGCGCGTACAGCGCGGCGAGCACGCCGGTCAGCGAGTACAGGCCGGTGCCCATGTCGGCCACCGGTGGGCCCGCCTTGGCCGGGGCTCCCGGAAGTCCCGTGATGGAGCACAACCCGCCCTCGGCCTGAATGAGCAGGTCGTACGCCCGCTTCTCGTCGTAGGGACCGCCGACGCCATACCCCGAGATGTCAACGGCTATCGCTCTGGGGAAACGGCCCACCACGTCGGCGGCCGCGAGGCCCATGCGGTGGGCGGACCCGGGCGCCAGGTTTTGGATCACCACGTCCGCCTGGCTCAGCAACCGGGTCAGGATCTCGGGCGCTTGCGGATGCTTGATGTCAAGGGTGAGGGACTCCTTGTTGCGGTTGAGCCACACGAAGTACGACGCCATGCCGTGCACCGCGTCGTCGTAGGCGCGGGTGAAGTCCCCTCCGACCCGGTGCTCCACCTTGATGACCCGGGCGCCCAGATCACCCAGGTGCCGGCTGCAGAACGGTGCGGCCACCGCCTGTTCGAACGAGACCACTGTGAGCCCGGTCAGGGGGAGCGTCACTCTGGAACCTTTCCGATCTTCTCTTCTCCGATTAGGCGGGTGAGGCTACTCATTACTCGAGCGGGCGGTTACGTATACTTTATTCGGTACGCCGGGGGTGACCGGGGGCGTGGCTCCACGGATGCGGCGGGTCGGGTACCGTTCTGCGCCACCCCGCGCCGAAATCCAAGGAGGATCACGATGTCCATCGGAAAACCCCTGGCCGGAGTACGGGTCATCGAGAGCTCCATGTTGGGCCCGGCCGAGATGGGAGGGCTCCTGGCCGACCTCGGCGCCGACGTGGTCAAGGTCGAGCCGCCGGGCGGGGACTACGGGCGGCGCATGACCTGGCCCATCATCCGCTCCCAGGACGGCACGCACGAGGCGTCACTCCTGTCCATCCACATCAACCGCGGCAAGCGGTCCATCGTCCTCGACCTCCGCCAACCCGAGGCGGTCGAGACGTACCTCGACCTGGTTCGCCACGCCGACGTGGTGATCGAGGCCATGCGGCCGGGCGCGCTGGCCAAACGGGGCCTGACCATGGAGCGCCTGCGCGAGGCGAACCCCGCCGTCGTGTTCTGTTCCATCTCGGGCTACGGCGCCACCGGTCCGTACAAGAACATGCCGAGTCACGGCATCGCGTATGACACCTGGGCCGGCCAGGTGCCGGTGGAGGTGGACGAGAACGGGTTCACCGCCATGGCCGAGCACACCAGCGTGGGCATCCACTCCGGCCCGCTCTACGGGGCGTTGGCCATTTTGGCCTCGGTGATCCACGCCCGCGCCACCGGGGAGGGGTGCGCGATGGAGATCGCCCAGTCGGACGCGGCGGCGTACTTCGACTGGTACCGCATTGAGACCTGGCGCAACTACGAGCGACCGCAGGAAGAGGTGTACGGGAACGAGGCCGACGACGGCGAGCGGCGGTTGCCCGGTGTAGGCGGGATGCGCGGCGGAGTGCGCTACCAGATCTACGCCTCGAGTGACGGGCACGTGCTGTTCATGGCGAGCGAGCAGTCCTTCTGGAAGAACTTCTGCGAGGGCATCGGCCGGCCGGAGTTCTTCGAGAAATGGCCCGGCACGACCTACGGCAGCCACGCCCGGGGCAACGTCGAGTTGCAGGAAGAGCTGACCAAGGTCTTCGCGGCGCGGACCAGTGCGGAGTGGATCGCCTTCGGCGACGAGCACAACACCCCGATCGCGCCGGTCAACACGCCCCAGTCGATCCTGAAGGACCCCCAGTTCGTGCACCGGTTCACCTGGGTGCCTAAGGAAGACGTCGACGCCGACATGCTGGGGTACCCGGTGAAGTTCGAGGGAGGGGATCTCCCGGCACCGGGTCCCGCTCCTTCGGCGGGGCAGCACTCCGAGGAGGTGCTGCGCGAGGTGGCCGGGTACGACGACGAGCGGATTGCGAAAATGAGGGCCGCCGGCATACTCGGGTGATCCGGGCCCGTCCCCGTTCGCGCCGTCCGCGCCGCACGGGCCGTCGCGGTCAGCGCACGCGGACCAGGCTCAGCGCCCGCTCGCCCAGGGCGCGCTTGTCGACCTTGCCCATCGGGGTGAGCGGGAGCTCGGGCACGAGCTCCAGCACGTCGGGCGCCTTGTAGTCGGCGATCGCTTGCCGGGTCCAGGCCCGCAGCTCCTCGAGCGAGGGGGACTCCCCGTCGGGCGCCGGGACGACGAAGGCGACGCCGATCTCGCCGAGCACCGGGTCCGGCTTGGCCACTATGGCCACCTGGGACACCGCCGGGTGCTCGGAGACGACCCGTTCGACCTCCACGGGGTAGACGTTGTAGGCCCCCCGCATGTACATCTCGGTGCGGCGCCCGACGAGGGTGAGATTGCCCTCCTCGTCGAGCCATCCGCCGTCACCGGTCCGCAGCCAGCCATCCGGCCGTAGCACCTCGCGGGTTCGCTCCGGGTCGCGCCAGTAGCCCCGCATGGCCGCGGCCGACCGGCACTCGACGTTGCCCACCTCTCCGGCGGGCAGCTCGTCGCCGGCGTCGTCGACCACCCGCAGTTCCACGTTTGCCCGGGCCCGGCCCACGGTACGGGCGATCACCTCGGGGCTGTCGCCCGGGAGGGATCCGGTGGTCAGGGCCGCCTCGGTGCTGGTGTAGCCGATGACCACCGGGCAGCCGATCCTGTCCTGCATCTCCCGGACCAGGCTGGGGGGAACCGGGGCGGCGCCGGTGCCGCAGATGCGAATGCGCGACAGATCGGTGCGGTCGAACTCGGGACGATCCAAGAGGAGTCGCCACTGCGACGGCACCCCCTGCCCGACGGTGACCCCCTCGGCCGCCATGAGCGCCAGCACCGCCTCGGCCTTCCACGGGGTGGCCGGGATCACCGTGGTGATGGCGTACCCGATCTCTTCGGCCACATGGGTCATGTAGCCGACGTGGGAGAACGGTGTCGGCGAGATGCGCCGGTCGAAGGCGGCCCGCAGCGGCCCGGCCCCGAGGGACACCGCCGCCAGATTGCGATGGTCGAAGATGGCGCCCTTGGGCTCACCGGTGGTGCCGCTCGTCCAGACCAGGGCCACCGTGCGCCCGGGGTCCGGGGCGGGCAGGTGGGCGGGCCGCCCGAGCCCGCGCAGGGCGGGCAACTCGGCGCGGTCGAGGGTGCGCAGACCCTCGGTCGCGGTCGAAGCGCCGCTCTCGGTGACCAGCAGTCTCGGTTCGCTCCGGCGCAGGATGCTGGCCACCTCGACCGGACCGAGACGGGTGTTGATGCCCGAGGTGATGGCCCCGAGGCGCATGGCCGCCAGGTAACAGATGGCGTAGTCGATGCCCGAAGGGAGGAGGAGGGAGACGACGTCGCCGACCCCGACGCCCAGCTCGGCCAAGGCGGACGCGGTGCCGTCGGCCGCCCTGTCCCACGCCGCGAAGGTGAGCCGCTCCCCGCTGGCCTCGACGTAGGCCTCGCGCTCTCCGTGCGCCGCCGCCACCGCCCGGAGCAGCTCGTCGGTGGTCGCATCGGGGAGCCGCACGACCGGCTCGGGAGCGGTCGGCAGGGGCGAGGGTGGCATGCCGGCATGTTACTGACGCCGCCGGCGGCCCCCTCTTGTCCTAGGGCCCCCGGCTGACTAGGGTGAGAGTTCTAGCCAAATGGCTAACTGTGGCGTCGGAGGAGGCCCGTTGCCCGAGTCGGATCTGCCCTGGGTCATCTCGGTCGACGACCACGTGGTCGAGCCGCCGCATGTGTGGACGACGTGGTTGCCGGCCAAACTCCGGGCCCGGGGACCCCACGTCGAGCAAGACAGTTGCCGGACCGTCGAGGTGCCGGGCACCAAGAACGTCCAGTACGTGCGCGGCGGCGACGGCCCGGTGGTGGACTGGTGGGTCTACGAGGACCTCATGCGGCCGATCCCCCAGGTGATGGCGTGCGTCGGCTTCCCCCGGGACGAGCTGACCGCGGCCCCGATCCCCTTCGCCGCCATGCGACCGGGGTGCTACGACCCGGTGGCCCGCCTGGCCGACATGGACCTCAACCGGACGGAGCGCTCCATGTGCTTTCCGTCCTTCCCGCGTTTCGCCGGGCAGGTGTTCTTGGAGGCCAAGGACAAGGAGCTGGCGTCGGCGTGTGTCCGCGCCTTCAACGACTGGATGAGCGAGGAGTGGTGCGGTCAGAGCGGTGGGCGTCTGATCCCGCTCGGCCTCGTCGCGTTGTGGGATCCGGCCCTGGCCGCCGCCGAGGTCCGGCGCAACGCGGGGCGCGGCTTCCATGCCGTCGCCTTCACCGAGCTACCGTCCAATCTCGGTCTGCCCTCCATCCACGACCGCGACCGGTTCTGGGATCCGCTCTTCGCCGCCTGCGAGGAGACCGGCACCGTGATCTGCATGCACATCGGGTCCGGCTCGAAAATGCAGAACACCAGCCCCGATGCTCCGGCCGGGGTGGTCACCGCCCTCACCTCGCTCAACGCCTACATGTCCATGGCCGACTGGCTGCTCTCCGGCGTGCTCCTCCGTTTCCCGCGGCTGAAGATCGCCTTCTCGGAGAGCCAGGTGGGCTGGATGCCCTTCCTGCTCGAGCGCATCGACACGGTGTTCACCAAGAGCAAGGCGTGGTCCGACCTCGACCCGATCATCACCGAGCTGCCCTCCAGTCAGGTGCCCGGGCGGGTCTTCGGTTGCTTCTTCGACGACATGGTGGGGGTGGATGCCCGGCACCAGATCGGCATCGAGCAGCTCGTCTTCGAGACGGACTACCCGCACCAGGACTCCACATGGCCGGACACGCCCGACCTGGTAGCCGAGATCGGCGCCCGCGTCGGCCCGGGCGAGCTCGAGATGCTGGTCCGGACCAACGCCATTGCCATGCTGGACCTGGACCCGGCCGACCTGAGTCCACAGGGAGCGCTGCGATGAACTACGACGTCGTCATCCGCAACGGCACGGTCGTCGACGGCACGGGCCTGGCGCCCTACCGGGCCGACGTGGGGATCGCCGGGGGGCGCATCGCCACCATGGGCCGGATCCGCGAGGCCGGTGCGGTGGACATCGATGCCGAGGGTCATGTGGTCACGCCCGGGTTCATCGACGGGCACACCCATCTCGACGCTCAGGTGTTCTGGGACGAGCTCGGGGCCAACTCGTGCTGGCACGGCATCACCACTGCGGTCATGGGGCATTGCGGCTTCACGCTCGCCCCCGCGGCGCCCGAGGCGCGCCACCTTGTCGTGCGGAACCTCGAACGGGCCGAGGACATCTCCGGAGTGGCGATGGCCGCGGGCATCGACTGGACCTGGTCGACGTTCGCCCAGTATCTCGACGCGGTCGAACGACAGCCCAAGAGCATCAACTACGCCGCCAACCTCGGGCACTCGGCGTTGCGCACCTTTGCCATGGGCGAGCGTGCCTTCGACGAGGAGGCCGGCCCGGACGACCTGAAGGCGATGGCCGCCGAGTTGGAGGACGCCCTGCGGGCGGGGGCCTACGGGTTCAGCACCTCGCGCACCGAGCACCACCGGACGTCCGACGATCGTCCTGTCGCTTCCCGGCTGGCCTCGTGGGCCGAGGTGGCCGAGCTGGTCGGTGTGCTGGGGGCCCTCGGCACCGGTGTCTTCCAGCTGGTGCAGGACCCGCCCCCGCCGGATGATCCCGAGCGCGACACCCGCCTCGTCGACCTGGCCGTGCGCACCGGTGTGCCGGTCGCCATCGGGGGTGGGAGCGACCGGGCCCTCGCGCTGATCGACGCCGCGGCCGCCGCCGGCGGCCGCATGTTCGGGCTCACCCACTGCCGGGGGATCGGCACCATGTCGTCGTTCCGCACCCAGCTGCCCTTCGACGGGCTCCCCGAGTGGCGTGCGTTGCGGGCCCGGCCACTCGACGCCCAGCTGGCCGCCCTCGGCGATCCGGACCTGGTGCGGCGCCTCGTGGCCGCGGCCCACCGGGGTCCCTACGGGCGGGCGCTCGGCGGTGAGGCGCGCCCGCCGGAGTTCGACCGCATGCAGGTGCTCGAGCAGCCCGTTCCCCCCAACCCGACCGTGGCGGAGGCCGCCGCCGCCCGCGGGCTCGACCCGGTGGAGCTGATGATCCGGCTGGCCCAAGAGTCCGACCTCCATCAGTTCTTCGTGCAGACCAACCTGCCCTTCGACCACGAGCAGACCAAGCGCGCCATGGCGCATCCGCGCACGGTCATGTCGTTCTCCGACTCGGGGGCCCACGTCAGCCAGATGTCCGACGCGTCCATCTACACGCATCTGCTGGCCCACTGGGTCCGCGACAGGGGTGACTTCAGCCTCGAAGAGGCGGTGCGGATGATCACCCTGGCGCCGGCCCGGGCGTGGGGATTCCACGACCGCGGGCTGTTGCGCCAGGGTCTGGTGGCCGACGTCAACGTCTTCGACCCCGACCGGGTCGCCCCCGCCTTGCCAACGGTCGTCCACGATCTGCCCGCCGGCGAGAAGCGCATCGAGCAGAAGTCGGTCGGCTTCCTGGCCACCTTGGTAGGCGGACAGGTCATCATCGAGGACGGTCGGCCCACCGGCGCACGGCCCGGTCGGCTCATCCGGGGCCCCCTCGCCCACCCGGTGCCCTGAGCACCGACCGGCCCGCCCGCGCCCGCGCGGTGGCCGCTCTCGTCTCGGCCGCCACCGAGCTCTTCGCCGCCCGTGGGCCTGACGGCGTCTCACTGCGGGAGATCGCGGCCCACGCCGGGCTGAACTACGGCCTGATCCACCAGTACGTCGGCTCCAAGGACGAACTGCTGCGGCTGGTGATCGCGCGCAGCACCTCGACCACCGCGGCCCGGTTCGCCCAGGCCGGCGGGGTCGGCGAGGCCCTCGAGCTCCTCCAGGGTCCGGTCGGGGCCGACCGGACGCCCTACCCGCGGCTCTTGGCCTGGGCCATTCTGCAGGGGCGGGACCCGAGAGAGCTGGCCGGACCGTCCCCCGCCCTGCCCAAGCTCATCGCCATGCTGCCGGAGAGAGGGGCCCACCACGACCTCGCCGACCATGACCTCCCCGGCGACGACTTGGCCGACGACCCCCGGCTCCGCGCCGCCGCCATCGCCGCATTGACGCTGGGCTGGAGCCTGTTCGGAACCTTCGTGAGCCACGCCGCCGGGCTCGACGACGTCGCGCCGGACGAGGCACACGCGGCGGTACAGTCCCTGGCGCGCCGGATCGCCGGCATCTGACCGGCATCTGAACGGAGCGCATCCTGTTGACGAGTCCACCCGCCGTATGAGAGAACAGGCCGAGCTCTCCGCCGCGCAGTTACCCCACGACGCACGCACCGCCGTGACCCGTCGTCGGCTCGTGCTGGTGGTGCTGTGCGTGGGCTCGATGATGGTCGTCATCGACAACACGGTGGTGAACGTCGCCCTGCCCACCATCCAACGTGATCTCGCGTTCAATTCCGCCGGTCTGGCCTGGGTGGTCGACGCCTACCTGATCACCTTCGGCGGGTTCCTGCTCCTCGGGGGACGGATGGGGGACCTGCTCGGGCGCAAGCGGGTCCTGCTGGGTGGTCTCGTCCTCTTTACCGCGGCCTCCTTGCTGTGCGGACTCTCCTCCAGCCCGGGCGAGCTGGTGGCGGGCCGCTTCGTGCAGGGCGTCGGGGCCGCCGTGATCTCGTCGACCAGCCTGGGCCTGATCGCCACGCTCTTTCCCGACCCGCGTGAGCGGGTCAGGGCCATGGCCGTCTACGCCTTCGTCATCGTCTCGGGGGGGTCGATCGGGCTGCTGATCGGCGGTGCGGTGGTCGAGGCGTTGAACTGGCACTGGATCTTCTTCATCAACCTGCCCGTCGGGATCGTGGCCCTGGTGGGCAGTTGGGCCTGGGTGGAGGACCACGTCGGCTTGGGTATCAGGCGGGGCGCCGACGTCGGGGGCGCCCTGCTCATCACCCTGGCGCCCATGCTGGCCGTCTACGGGCTGGTGACCGTCGACCAGCACGGTTGGACATCCGCCGCCACCCTCTCGACCCTGGGTGGCGCAGTGGTGCTCGTCGTCGCCTTCGTGGCGTTGGAGAGCAGGCTGCGCACGCCCCTCATCCGGCTCAGCATCTTTCGCAACCGGAACCTTGCCGTCTCCGATCTCGTCCGTGGCCTCTTCGGGGTGGGCACGTTCGGCCTCTTCTTCCTGGGCGTCCTGTACTTCCAGAAGGTGCGCGGCTACAGCCCCGTCACCACCGGGCTGGCCTACCTCCCTATGACGCTGGTGTCGTCGACCATCTCGCTCTCGGTGACGGCGCGGCTCATGGGTCGGATCGGCGCCCGGGCGACGTTGACGCTCGGACTGGCGCTCTTCGCGGCGGGCCTGGCCGCCTGGACGCGGGTTCCGGTGCACGGCAGCTATGCCGGCTACGTGCTCCCGGCGCTCGCCATCGGCGGACTGGGCGGCGGGTTGATCTCAGCGCCGAACATCACGCTCGGCATGTCGGGGGTCCGGCCCGACGACACCGGATTGGCCTCGGGGTTGATCAATGTCGCCCTGCAGATGGGCGCCGCCATCGGCGTCGCCACGCTCGCCACGCTTTCGACCACCCGCACGGATCACCTGCTGACCACGGGTGTCGGGGCGCGTGAGGCCCTGACCAGCGGCTACCGTCTCGGATTCGTGGTCGCCACCGGATCCGTGGTGGTGGCGCTGGCCCTCACCGCGCTGTTGCGGTCATCCCGAACGGAGCACCAACCCCTGGGAGTTGAAGAAGAAGCCTCCTGAGGTCACCAGCGCGGTCGTCGCCCCCGCGACCTGGCGGTCGGCGGCCTCGCCCCGGAGCTGCTGGACGGCCTCGCGGACGTAGCCCGAGCCCCGGGTCGCCCCTTCGGCCAGGGCCCCGCCGTGAGGGTTC
>Ga0182030_10001552_pt1 | contig 47498 bp, 48 predicted proteins | sample 812S3MmetaG_FD_121299 | JGI IMG/M metagenome (GOLD analysis project Ga0182030, IMG submission 121299) | Permafrost microbial communities from Stordalen Mire, Sweden - 812S3M metaG (Illumina Assembly) | ecosystem: Environmental > Terrestrial > Soil > Wetlands > Permafrost | place: Sweden...
CCGTACGCGTTTCTTCGTGGTGCCTACCTGCAGCGGCGTGATTACCTGATCCACGAGGGCCAGGCGCCGTCACCCGAGCAGGATTTCCCGGACGCCGACATTACCGGTGCCGAGCCGCCGGCGCCGTCTGCAACGCCATCTCCTGCCGCGCCGAAGTGAGCCGGCTTACTGAGGCGGCAGCCTGGCTTCAACCGGCAGCGGCGCGGCGATAGCTGGCAGCGGCCCGACCTCAGCCGACACGTGCTCGATCAGTAGCGGCTCGACCTCACTCAGTCGCGCCAGCGCCAGCAGCGTCTTGCCCGGTTTTGAGTAGCGCAATTGGCAGCTACGAGCGGTTGCGCTCGCCAGCCAATCGATCAGCAGCGCCAGGCCGGCACTGTCGACCTCCGGAACTGCTCGCAGATCGAACGTCAGTGTGTTGCCGGCCGCGCCGATTAGCGCCAGGCCCGGATTGCGAAGTGATGTCACCGTCAATAGCGTCAGCGACGCCTCGAGCCGGAAGATATCCGGCGACACGGCGACAAACACGCCTTTGGCGGCCGCCGCGGTCATCAATACGGTGCCCCGGACGCGCCGCCTTCGCAAGGTCAGGGTCAAGGACACGCGCTAGCCCCTGCCGCCCGCCCCGCCCTTGATCGCGCTCGGCTTCTCTCCGGATTCAAGGCGCTTGATCACCTCGTCCAGCCCTTTCTGATCAATCTCGGCGCCGAAATCGTCGCGGAAGCTCTTCACGTAGCTGATGCCCTCGATCACCACGTCCCAGGCCTTCCAGCCCTGATCGGTGCGGCGCAGGCTGTAATTGACCGCCACCTGCGAGCCATCGTTCTTGCGAACCTGCGTGCGCACGGTTGCATTGGCCGCATTGGCATCCCCGGTGTATGGAAATACCTTGAGCTTGTCCGCGGTAAAATCGACCAGCGCATCGCCGTAGTTATCCAGCATCGACTTGTAGAACGCCTTGATGAAGTGCTGGCGTTGATCTTCGCTCGCCGTGCTCCAGTGATGGCCCAGCACCAGGCGCGCCGAATAATCAGTATCGAAATGCGGCAGCAGCACCTGGTCCACCAGCGTGTGGACCTTGTCCGGATTGACGCGATAGTCGGCGCGGTGCGCGTCCAGGTCCTTGAGCATGGCGCCGGCAGCGGTCTGGATCAGCTTGTCGGGTGCGCTGGCGTCGACCGAGGCTGCCTGGTCGGCACTGGCACCGGTGGGGGCGGCCGCCGGCGTGGCCGCGCTCGCAGCCGTAACGCTGAGAGCAAGGCTCAGTGCCATCGCAGTTGCAGTTATAAGTTGTCGCATATGCGCCTCACTTGGAAATCTTGTCAGAACCCTTCTTGCCGTCACCGGATTGACCATTACCGCCCTTGCTATCGGACGCGCCCTTGCTATCGGAGGAATCCTTGGTGGCTGACGAGTCCTTGCCGGCCGACGAATCCTTGTTGCTGGAGAAGTTGGCAAACAGCTTGTTGACCAGCGATTCAAGCACGATGGCCGACTGCGTGAACTGCAATTCGCCACCGGCCCGTAGGAAACTATCCGAACCGCCAGGCGAGATGGCGACGAAATTGGCGCCGAGCAAACCGGACGTCTGGATCGCCGCGTCGCTGTCGTCCGGGATGCGGTCATATCGCCGATCGATGGTCAGCGTCACCGCGGCCTTGTAGACCGAGGTGTCATAGACAATCCTGGTGACCTGTCCGATGCGCACACCCGCCATCGCGACCGGTGCGCCAACCTTGAGTCCGCCGACGTCATCGAATCTGGCTACGACAGCGTAGGTCTTCGCCGCCCGCTCCAGCTGCAGGCCGCTGCCGGGTAGTTGTGTAGTCAGAAAGGCTAGCGCAGCAAAGCCGAGCAGCACGAACAGCCCGGTGCCAACCTCAATCGAGCGATTCGCCTGCGCCATATGAAGTCCTCTACGCCAGCAATGTATTTTGGATAGCCAAGACTACAGAAACGCTGCGGTCAGCATGTAGTCAAGCAGCAGCACCACGACCGCCGAAGTCACCACGGTACGCGTCGTGGCGAGCCCAACGCCCTCGGCGGTCGGCTCGGCATGGTAGCCCTCATAGACCGCAATCAGGCTGCAGGCGGCGCCGAATACCACACTCTTGATCAGGCCCTCGTTGACGTCGCGCAGCGCCACCGCGCTTTGCATCTGCGACCAGAAGGTGCCGGGCTCGATGCGCATCATGGTCACGCCGATCAGCTGCGCGCCATAGATGCCGACGCAGCTGAAGATTGCGGCCAGCAGCGGCACGGCGATCAGGCCGCCAAGGAAGCGCGGCGCGACCACATGACGCACCGGGTCGACCGCCATCATCTCCATTGCCGCGAGCTGATCGGTCGCGCCCATCAGGCCGATTTCAGAGCACAATGAGGTGCCGGCGCGCCCCGCGAACAGCAACGCCGTGAGTACCGGCCCGAGCTCCTTAATCATTGCGAGGGCTGCCGCCATGCCGAGCGCCGACTCCGAGCCAAAGCGCGCCAGCAGCTGATAGCCCTGCAGCCCGAGTACCATGCCGACGAACAAGCCGCTCAGCATGATGATGACCAGCGAGCGCGCCCCGGCGTTGTAGATCTGCCGGATCACCAGCACCGGACGCGCCAGCGCCGGCAGGCACTGTCCCAGCACCCGCAGCAGGAACAGCGATATGCTGCCGACCTTGCCAAGCGCATTGAGCGCCAGCGAGCGCCGGTGTGACAGGATGCTCAGCGGCCGCGCCTCATGCGTCGGAGCGCGCGCCGGCATCGCGGCGCGCGAGCAGCTGCTCGAAGTAATCCGGCGCCGGGTAATGAAACGGCACCGGGCCATCGGGCGTACCGCTCATGAACTGCTGTACGGCGTTGGATTTTTCCTTGCAGAGCTCCGCCGGGCTGCCCTCGGCGATCACCTTGCCGCCGGACAGCAGGTAGCTGTAGTCCGCGATGGCGCTGATTATCCGCACGTCGTGTGAAACCACGATGCTGGTGATGCCAAGCAGCTGATTGAGCGACTGGATCAGGCGCACGATGACGCCCATCGAGATCGGATCCAGGCCGACGAACGGCTCGTCATAGATCAGCACCTCAGGATCCATGACGATCGCGCGCGCCAGCGCGACGCGACGCGCCATGCCGCCCGACAGCTCGGCCGGCATCAAGTCTGCGGCGCCCCGCAAGCCCACCGCCTGCAGCTTCATCAGCACCAGCTCGCGCAGCACCGGTTCAGGCAGGTCGGCATGCTCGCGCAACGGGAATGCCACGTTCTCGAACACCGACAGATCGGTCAGCAGCGCGCCGTTCTGGAACAGCATGCCGACCCGCTGGCGCAGCTTGTAGAGTGCCCGGCGATCGAGGCTCGCGACCTGCTGTTCGAAAACGCGCACCTCTCCACTGCGCGCCAGAATCTGGCCCATGATCAAGCGCAGCAGCGTGGTCTTGCCGGTACCGCTCGGGCCCATCACCGCCGTGATCGACCCACGGCGCACGCGCAGGTTCAGCCCATTGAATATATCGCGCGATCCGATCGCGTACTGCACGTCGCGCAGGTCCACGACGGCGTCGTCATCAGTCACGCTGCCTGCTGCTCCATGCCGGCGCTGAAGCCGCCGCTGCGCGCCAATCCATTGAGGCGCGACCACTTCTGGAATTCCTTCTGGCCCGCGGCGAAATTCGCCGCCTTGCCGCCCCAGGCCGTCAGCGCGGCATCCTGCAACGCACGGCCATAACTGAACGACAACTGCCAGGGCAGTGGCCCGAGCCGATTCATCAGCGACAGATGCAGCGCGGCCTGCGCCGGCGTCTGCCCGCCCGACAGGAACATGATGCCGGGCACAGCCGACGGCACGTGGCGCTTGAGGCAGCGCACCGTGGCGGCGGCGACCTGCTCTGGCGTCGCCTGCGTTTGGCACTTCTTGCCCGAAATCACCATGTTGGGCTTGAGGATCATGCCCTCGAGATGAATGCGCTGGCGATGCAGCTGCGCAAATACCTCGGCCAAAACTCCACTGGTCACCGCATCACAGCGCTCCACCGTGTGGGCGCCGTCCATCAGTACCTCGGGCTCGACGATCGGCACGATGTTCTGCTCCTGGCACAGCCCAGCATAGCGCGCCAGCGCATGCGCATTGGCCTCGATTGCGGCGTGCGAGGGAATGTTGTCGCCAATGTCGATCACCGCGCGCCATTTGGCAAAACGCGCGCCGAGTTTGTAGTACTCGATCAGCCGCTCGCGCAGCCCGTCCAGGCCCTCGGTGATGGTCTCGCCGGGAAAGCCGGCCATGGGCTTGGCCCCGGTGTCCACCTTGATCCCCGGGATGATGCCGAGCTTGGCCAGGTAGTCCGGAAACGGCACGCCATCGCCGGTCTTCTGCCGGATGGTTTCATCGAAAAGAATTACGCCGCTGATCCACTGCGTGATCCCGGGCGTCGTGAAAAGCAGTTCGCGGTAACTGCGGCGGTGCTCCTCGGTGGACTGACAACCGATCTTGTCCAGACGCTTGGCGATAGTGGTATTGCTCTCGTCGGCCGCCAGCAGCCCCTTGTCCTTCGCCACCATGGCGTTCGCCACCCGTTCCAGATCACTACGACTCATAGTTTCCAACCCTCCGCGATGAGACCGTCAGGATACCAAAGCGGCGACCCGCTTCTCATTCCCTGCATATAGTACTAAACTAGTCCTAGTTTAGGATCAACCCATGTTGCGAATCAGCAAACTGACCGACTACGCGACGGTAATCCTGGCCCGCCTGGCTGCTGAGCCAGCGCGCCGTTTTACCGCCGCACAGCTGGCGAGCCAGACCCGCCTGGCCGCCCCGACCGTTTCCAAGCTGCTAAAGCAGCTGCACCGGCGCGGCCTGGTTAATTCTACCCGCGGGCTGCACGGCGGTTACCTGCTGGCGCGGCCGGCGATTGAAATCAATGCGGCACAGATCTTGGATGCGCTTGAAGGTCCGATGGCGCTGACAGAGTGCGCCGGCAGCGAGAGCCACTGCTGCATCGAGGCGAGCTGCCTGGTAGGGCGCGCCTGGCAGCGGGTGAATCTTGCCATCCGGCGCTCGCTACTGGAGATCACGCTGCTAGAGTTGGCGGGGCTGTCCAGCGGCGCCAGCCAGACCTCGGCGCTCGATCGCGGCATTCCCCTGGCATTGGGCAGCATCGCTGCGCGCAGCCTGAAGCGTGAGGCGCTATGAGCACACCCGACATCGACGCGCTGGTCAACCGCAGCTACCGGCACGGTTTCGTCACCGATATCGAATCCGACACGGTACCCCCGGGCCTGGACGAGAGCGTGGTGCGGCTGATTTCGCGCAAGAAGAATGAACCGCAGTTTCTGCTCGATTGGCGGCTGCGCGCGCTCGCACACTGGCGGCGCATGCGCGAGCCGCACTGGGCGCAGCTGTACTACCCGCCGATTGACTACGACGCGATCTCCTACTACTCGGCACCGAAGCAGAACAAGGACGGACCGAAGAGCCTGGCGGACGTCGACCCGAAGCTGCTGGCCACCTACGAGAAGCTCGGTGTGCCGCTGCATGAGCGCGCGCGGCTGGCCGGAGTCGCGGTGGACGCGGTATTCGACAGCGTCTCGGTCGCGACCACGTTCAAGGAGCGGCTGTCGGCGGCAGGGGTGATCTTCTGCCCATTCTCCGAGGCGGTGCAGAAGCACCCGGCGCTGCTCGAGCGCTACCTCGGCTCGGTGGTGCCGTACACCGACAATTTCTACGCCACGCTCAATTCGGCGGTGTTCACCGACGGCTCGTTCGTCTACGTGCCGCCCGGCGTGCGCTGTCCGATGGAGCTGTCCACCTATTTCCGAATCAACGCCGCCAACACCGGCCAGTTCGAGCGCACGCTGATCATCGCCGATGAGGGAGCGTATGTAAGCTATCTTGAAGGTTGCACTGCTCCAATGCGCGACGAAAACCAGCTGCACGCCGCGGTGGTGGAACTGATCGCGCTGGATGATGCCCAGATCAAGTACTCGACCGTGCAGAACTGGTATCCGGGCGATGAAAACGGCCGCGGCGGCATTTATAACTTCGTCACCAAGCGCGGCGAATGCCGCGGCCGCAATTCGCGCATCTCATGGACCCAGGTCGAGACCGGTTCGGCGATTACCTGGAAGTATCCGAGCTGCATCCTGCGCGGCGAGAACTCGGTCGGCGAGTTCTACTCGGTAGCGACCGTCAATAACTACCAGCAGGCCGACACCGGCACCAAGATGATCCACATCGGGGCCAACACCCGCAGCACCATCGTGTCCAAGGGCATCTCGGCCGGCCACGGCCAGAACGCCTATCGCGGACTGGTGAAGATACTGCCGTCGGCCAGCGGTGCGCGCAATTTTACTCAGTGCGACTCGCTGTTGATGGGGAAGAATTCAGGGGCGCACACCTTTCCGTATATCGAAGTTCGAAATCCGACCGCCACCATCGAACACGAAGCCAGTACCTCGCGCATCAGCGAGGAGCAGCTGTTCTACTGCCTGCAGCGCGGCATCGGCGCCGAGGATGCAGTCAACATGATCGTCAGCGGTTTCTGCCGCACGGTGTTCAAGGAGCTGCCGATGGAGTTCGCGGTCGAAGCCCAGAATCTGCTGGCCGTCAGCCTGGAAGGAGCCGTGGGATGAGCAGCGCTGTCGACACCGCCGCACCGTCGCCATCGTCCGCCGCGCCGCTGCTGGAGATCCGCGATCTTCGCGTCAAGGTCGCCGGCCAGGAAGTTCTGCGCGGGGTATCGCTGACCGTTCGCGCCGGCGAGGTGCACGCCATCATGGGCCCGAATGGCTCGGGCAAGAGCACGCTGGCACACGTGCTGGCGGGCCGGCCCGGCTACGACATCGTGTCGGGCAGCACCAGCTTCCAGGGCCGCGATCTGTTCGCACTGGCACCCGAGCAACGCGCACGCGCCGGCTTGTTCCTGGGCTTCCAGTACCCGGTAGAGATTCCTGGCGTCAACAATGCCTATCTGCTCAAGGCCGCGGTCAATGCCGCGCGCCGCGAGCGCGGGCTGGCTGAACTCGACGCGTTCGAGTTCCTGGCGCTGGTGCGTACCAAGATCAAGCTGATGCAGATCGACGAGAGCTTCCTCAGCCGCGGCGTCAACGAGGGATTCTCCGGCGGCGAGAAGAAGCGCAACGAGATCCTGCAGATGCTGGTACTCGAGCCGAAGCTGGCGCTGCTGGATGAGACCGACTCGGGGCTGGATATCGACGCGCTCAAGGTGGTAGCCAACGGCGTCAATACATTGCGCGCCGCCGATCGGTCCATCGTGCTGGTGACGCATTACCAGCGCATGCTCGACTACGTGGTGCCGGACTTCGTGCATGTGCTGGCGCGTGGGCGCATCGCGCGCAGCGGTGATCGAACGCTGGCGCTGGAGCTGGAGAAGCGCGGCTACGACTGGATCAGCGACCAGGTTGCGGCCTGAGCATTCCGGCCATGGCGACATCCACCGCAACGCTACGCAGCGCAACCCTGGATCGCATCCTGCAGGATTACGCGGCGATCGCCGCGCGCCTGCCGGATGCGGCCGTGCCGCGCGCACAACGCGCGCACGCGCTCGCGGCCCTGTCGCGATTAGGCTGGCCCAGGGCAAGCGATGAGCAGTGGCGCTACACCAATCTGCGCGCCTTCGAGGCGGTAGCGGCCTTTCGCCCGGCAGCGCTCGCGCCCGCTGCACCTGCGCCTGACGTTTCCGACGCGCTCGAATTGCCGCCGCCGCTGCCCGGCTTCCAGCGCCTGGTTTACCTGGACGGCGTGCGCCACAGCGCAGTCGCAACGGCTGGCAACGGTACCGGCAGCGCCGCTAGCGCGAGCGCGGGCAAGGACTGGCCGGCGGAACAGCGTCTGGGATTGCTGTGCGACATGTTCGCCAGCGACAGCGCAGCGCTGCGCATCCGCGGCTCGACCGCCATCGAATTGCTGTTCCTGACCAGCGCCGCCGCCGCCGGCGCCGGCTGCTACCCGCGGCTGCAGGTGACGCTCGATCCTGACAGTGAACTGAACCTGGTCGAGCGTCACCTTGGCGCCCCGGCGGCACCGACGCTGGTGTGTGCCAACGTTCGGGTCGAGGTCGGTCGCGGCGCGCGGCTGATGCACTACCGCCTGCAGCAATGCGGCCCGCAAATAGCGTTTGCCGACACCCTGGCCGCGCAGCTGGACGAACAGGCGAGCTACAGCGTACGGCAGGTGACGATCGGGGCCGGATCCGCTCGCACCAGCGCGCAGGTGCGGCTGACGGGCCGCGGCGCCGCCTTTAGCTGGCAGGCGATCGCGGTGGGGCGCGGGCAGCAGGTACATGACACGGCGCTGAAAGTCGAGCACCTCGCCGCCGACACCCGCACCGAGGAAGTATTTCGTGGCATTGCCGATGAACGCGCGCGCGTCGCCTTCAGCGGCCACATTCATATCGGCGCATCGGCTCCCGGTTCGGACGCGCGCCAGTCGCTACGCGGACTGATCGAGGGTGCCGGCGCGGAGATCGACCTGCGGCCGCGGTTGGAGATCAACACCGATGAAGTCAAGGCGCAGCACGGGGCCACCACCGGTGCGCTGGATGAGAACCTTATGTTCTATCTGCTGGCACGCGGCATCGACCGCACCACCGCGCGGGCGCTGCTCAAATGGGCGTTCCTGGGCGATGTGCTGCGCGCGATCGAGCTGCCGCAGGTGCGCCGCGCCGCCGAGCACGGCGCTGCCGGCCAGCTTCCGGACGTGATGGCGATAGGAGCCCTGACATGAGCGGCAAGGCAGCGGCGATGCGCCCGGCAGCGATCGCGGCGCCGGCATTCAACGCCACGGCGGTGCGCGCCGAGTTCCCGATCCTCGCGCGCGAGATCAACGGCCACCCGCTGGTGTACCTGGACAGCGCGGCATCATCGCAGCGGCCACTGGGGGTGCTGCGCGCGGTCGAGCACTACGAGACCACGTTGCACGCCAACGTGCATCGCGGAGTGCATTCACTGAGCCAATGGGCTACCGAAGCCTATGAGAATGCGCGCGAGATCGTGCGCCAGCACCTGCACGCGCACTCCGCGCGCGAGATCGTGTTCGTGCGCGGCACTACCGAGGCCATCAACCTGGTCGCCAACAGCTGGGGCCGCGGTCATGTCGGGGCCGGTGACGAGATCTTGATCACCTATCTCGAGCATCATGCCAACATCGTACCCTGGCAGATGCTGTGTGCCGCGACCGGCGCCAGGCTGCTGGCCGCACCGGTGAAGCCGAACGGCGAGCTCGAGTTGGCGGCGTTCCGCGCCATGCTGTCGGCGCGAACCCGGCTAGTGGCGCTGGCGCACGTCTCCAATGCGCTCGGCACCGTGCTGCCGGTACAGGAGATCGTGCAACTGGCGCACGCGCGCGGCATACCGGTGCTGGTCGACGGCGCGCAGGCTGTGCCGCATCAGGCCGTGGACGTGCAGGCGCTCGATTGTGACTTCTATGCCTTCTCCGGCCACAAAGTCTATGGCCCCACCGGTATCGGCGCGCTGTACGCCCGCGAGTCGCTGCTGACCGCGATGCCGCCGTGGCAGGGTGGCGGCGACATGATCCTGTCGGTGAGTATCGAACAGAGCAGCTACAACGAGCTGCCGTGGCGATTCGAGGCCGGCACGCCCAATATTTCAGGGGCCATCGGCCTGGGAGCTGCGCTCGAGTTTCTGCAGTCGCTCGGTATCGCGGCGGTCGCCGCGCATGAACACGCGCTGCTCGAGCTGGCCACCGAGCGCCTGTTGGCGCTGCCACGCCTGAAGCTGATCGGTACCGCACCTGCCAAGGCTGCCGTGGTCTCGTTCACGATGGAGGGCGTGCATCCGCACGATATCGGCACCATCCTCGACAGCGAGGGCATCGCAATCCGCACTGGGCATCACTGCGCAATGCCGATCATGGAAGCATTCGGCCTCGCGGCGACCGCCCGCGCCTCCTTCGGCTGCTACAACAACACCGACGACGTCGAGCGACTGGTTGAAGGCCTGAAGAAGGTGCGCAAGGTGTTCGGTTGATCCGGCAGGTGGCAGCGGCATGGAACTGAAAGAGCTGTACCGCGATGTGATCCTGGATCACAACCGCAGTCCGCGCAATTTCGGCCGCCTGCATCCGGCCGACGCGCAGGCCGCCGGCCACAATCCGCTATGCGGCGACAAGCTCAACCTGACGTTGCGGCTGCAGGGCGATCAGGTGATCGACCTGCGATTCGACGGCCAGGGCTGCGCGATCTCCACCGCATCGGCATCGCTGATGACCGAAGCGGTCAAGGGTCGCAGCCGCGATGAGATCGCGCGCCTGTTCGAACAGGTCCACACGCTGCTGACAGCGCCAACCGGCGAGCCGTCACCGCAGCTTGGCAAACTCCTGGCGCTGGCAGGCGTGGCCGAGTTCCCGGCGCGCGTGAAATGCGCCAGCCTGTGCTGGCACACGCTCAATGCCGCGCTGCAACGCGCGCCGGCGCCGGTATCGACGGAGTGAATGATGCGCGCCTATGAGAACGAACCGGTGGTCATCCAGCGCGACGTGGAGGCCGTCATGGTGCCCTCCGGCCAGGCCATCACCCTCAAGCTGGGACTGGCGGGCTACATCACGCAGGCGCTCGGCGGCAGTTTCACGCTCTACGTCGAGGGCAACCTGTACCGCATCTCCGGCGATCAGGCCGACGCCATCGGCAAGGAGCTCGCGCGCCGGCCCGAGCTGCCACCCAACGCCACCGAGGATGATGTGCGCGATCTGGCCTGGGAGCAGATGCGCGCCTGCTATGATCCGGAGATCCCGATCAACATCGTCGACCTCGGGCTGGTGTACGAATGCAAGGTCGAGCCGAACCTGGATCAGACGCGCGACATCGGCGTCACGATGACACTCACGGCGCCAGGCTGCGGCATGGGCGATGTGCTGGTGGCGGATGTCAGGGAAAAGCTTGCCGCGATACCAACCGTGCGCAGCGTCAACGTGGAGTTGACCTTCGAACCGCCATGGAACCAGTCCATGATGTCGGAAGCCGCGCGCCTGCAAACCGGCATGACCTGGTAGCCATCAAAGCGCCATGAGGCAGCTCACGCTGTTGCTGCTGCGACATGCGGAAGCCGAATCGGCGCGTCCGGGGGTGGAGGATACCGACCGCCCGTTGAGCGAACGCGGCCGCACCGAGGCGCTCGATGCCGCCGACTGCATGTCGGCCGCCGAACTGCGTGTCGATACGATACTGGTCAGTCCGGCGCGGCGCACCCGCGAGACTGCGATCATCGTCGCCGCCGAACTCGACATCGCCAATGAGCTGCAGTTCGAGCCGATGCTGTATCAGGGCGATGCGGCGCTGTTGCTGGCAGCGCTGCAGCGCTGCCCGGCCAGTGCGCAGACGGTACTGATGGTCGGGCATAACCCTGCGCTCAGTGAGCTGGCGCAGCAATTCATGGGCGGCAGGCAACACATCGAGTTGCGCGCGGCCGGACTGTGCCGGATCGACTTCGAACACGATTCCTGGCGCCAGATACGGACCGACACCGCGGTCGCATTCGCCGTGCTGCGCTAGTCGCCGGCCGGCGCCGTCACGGCGGGCGGCATCATGGCCGGCTGATTTCGACCAGCCAGTCCACGCCCGATTCCACCTTGTGGGCGGCGGCGTAATTGCCGAGGTTCAGTGCCACCGCCACGTTCAGCAGGCTATTGATGTACACCAACGGCTGCCCCACCGGCACCTCGCCGAAGGTGCGCTGATACGGTGCAATCGTGTCGTCCACCAGCTGCCCGTCGTGCGAGATGCGTACCCGCACCGGTTGACCGAGCTGCAGCTGCAGCTGATCGAATAGCTGTTTCGGAATATTGGTCCAGACATTGCCGTACTGGACGTCCAGCACCGGGATGATGCCGACCAGCTTGTCGCCGCTGCGCTCCGGCTTGCGATAGGCAATCGATATCAGAGCCGACGGCGGCAGCTTGGGCCCCACCTGCTCGAAGCTGATCACCCCGGCGGCCAGGCGTGCGCCAGTGTAGCCGAACACATCGCGGCCGTGAAAGGTATGAGACTGCTCCGATCCGGGCCGGCGGTTCACCTTCTCGTCGATCTGGCGCAGCTCCTCGATGCCGTCGCGTTCCGCCACCAGCGTCAGCAGGCCATTGTTCGGTGCCACGAAATAGCGTCCGGTGCGCGTCTTCAGTACCACCGACAGGCGCTCGGTGCCGACGCCTGGATCGATCACGGCGACGAACACCGTGCCTTTGGGCCAGAACTCCTCCGTCTGGTAGAGCCGGTAGGCGCCGGTAAAGATGTCGGGATTCTCATGGCTGAGATCAGAAATCAGCAGCTGCGGCGAGACGCTGTACGCGACCCCCTTCATCGCCGCAACGGCGCCGTCCTGCGTGCCGAAGTCGGTCAGCAGCACCAGCGGCGTGCGCGCCAGCGCGGGCAGTGCGATCAGTGCAAGTGAAAGTGCAAGCGGCACACAACGTTGTATTCGATTCATGGGCTGACTGTCCGTGGAGCATTGCGCTGGTGGATGCACGCCAGTATACCGGCGCTCGCCCCGCCCGCGATGCTTCGGGTATTCTGCAGCGCCGAAGCAACCCACAGAGCGGAGGTGCCGATGCCCCTATGGGCTTCCCTGACGCCGATCGCGGCCGCGGCGCTGCTGATCGGCGCGTTGGTGTTGCCTGGCAGTATCGCATTGGCCATCACCTGCGTTGCCGCGCTGCTCGGCGCGGTGATCGCCGCGGTACATCATGCCGAGGTGATCGCGCACCGGCTGGGCGAGCCGTTCGGCGCGATGGTGCTGGCGATCTCGATCACCAGCATCGAGGTGGCGCTGATCGTCGCGCTGATGCTCACCGGCGGTCCGGACCATGCAACGCTGCCGCGCGATACCATCTTTTCCGCGATCATGATCATCTGCAACGGCGTCATCGGGCTGTGCCTGCTGGTCGGGGCGTTGCAGCACCAGGAGCAGGTGTTCCCGGTGATCGGCAACAGCGCCGCGCTGGCGACACTGCTCGCACTCGCCACCCTGTCGCTGGTGCTGCCGGCATTTACCGTCAGTTCCCCGGGTGCAACCTACGCCGCTTCGCAGTTGACCTTCGCTGCGCTGGCGTCGCTGTTGCTGTGGGGCACCTTCGTGTTCGTGCAGACCGTACGCCATCGCGATTATTTTCTGCCGCCCGAAAATCAGGCGGACCAACAGGCGCACACCGCGCCACCCCCGGTAGCGCTGGCCTGGGCCAGTTTTGGCCTGCTGTTCATCGCGCTCATCGCGGTGGTCGGACTGGCCAAGCTGCTGTCGCCGAGCATCGAATCCGTGGTGGCCGCGGCCGGCGCACCCAAGACCACGATCAGCGTCGCCATCGCGTTGCTGGTGCTGCTGCCGGAAGCCACAGCTGCACTGCGTGCCGCGCGCGCCAACCGCCTGCAGACCAGCCTCAACTTGGCGCTCGGATCGGCTCTGGCCAGTATCGGCCTGACGATTCCTGCGGTTGCCTTCACCTCGATGCTGATCGGAGTGCCGCTGATACTGGGACTGGACGCCAAGGAGATGGTATTTCTGCTGCTGACCGGCATCGTCACGCTGATCACCTTCGTGTCCGGTCGCGGCCACGTCATGTTGGGCGCGGTGCATCTGGTGATCTTCGGTGCGTTCCTGTTTCTGACGCTGGTGCCGTGAGCGCACGTGGTCGAGCCATTCGAACCCCCCGGCGATGAAACGCCGATCCGCACGGCGGCGCCCGGGGGGCGCCCGGGCGGCGCCCGCAGCGCACGGCCGTGGATACTCGCTGCCACGATCGTTGCCTCCAGCATGGTATTCATCGACGGCTCCGTGGTCGGCGTCGCGCTGCCGGCTATCCAGGCCAGTCTTGCGGCACCGATCAGCCAGGCGCAATGGATCGTCAACGCCTATGTGCTCACACTCGGCACGCTGGTACTGATCGGGGGCGCGGCCGGGGACCGCTTTGGACGGCGCCGGGTATGCATCGCCGGCATCGTGCTGTTCACAGCGGCCTCGGTGTGGTGCGGCCTGGCTGGGAGTTCATCGATGCTGGTGGCCGCGCGCGCCGTGCAAGGGGTTGGCGGCGCACTGTTGGTACCGAGCAGCCTTGCGATCATCAGTGCATCCTTTGCGCCGCAGCAACGCGCCAGGGCAATAGGCACCTGGGCCGGGGCCTCCGCGCTGACCACTGCGCTCGGACCCATGTTGGGCGGCTGGCTGGTGGACACGCTCTCATGGCGGGCGATCTTTTTCGTCAACGTGCCGCTGGCGACCATCGCCCTGCTGCTGGCGGCCCGATGGCTAGCGGAAAGCCGTGACGAATCGGCCCGCGGGGTGGATTGGATCGGCAGCGCGCTCGCGGTCGCAGGACTCGGACTGCTCGCCTACGGCCTGACCGCCGCCTCCAACGTCGGCTGGGCGCAGGCGGCGGTAGTCGGCACGCTGTGCGTCAGCGTGCTGCTGCTGTCTGCATTGCTGTGGTGGGAGGCGCGCGCACCCGCGCCAATGCTGCCGCTGATACTGTTTCGCTCGCTCACCTTCAGCGGCGCCAATGCGGTGACGCTGCTGCTGTATTTTGCGCTTTCTGGCGAGATGTTCTTTCTGCCATTCTATCTGATCGACATCCAGGGCTACTCGGCCGCTGCAGCCGGCGCGACGTTCCTGCCCTTCAGCCTGATCCTGGCTGCACTGTCGCGCTGGTCTGGCGCCCTGAACGAGCGCTTTGGCGCGCGCGCGCTGCTGACTGGAGGTTCGCTGGTGAGCGCCGCGGGCCTGGCATTGTTTGCGCTGCCGTTGCCAGCGGCCGGCTACTGGAGCACGGTGTTTCCCGCCATGACGGTCTGGGGTTTCGGCATGACACTGTGTATTGCGCCGCTGACCACGGCGGTCATGCGCTCGGCCGGCAATCGCTATGCCGGGGCGGCCTCCGGCATCAACAATGCGACTGCCCGCATCGCCGGGATGCTGGCGGTGGCGCTGCTCGGCGTGGTGGCGGTGGATATATTCAGGAGCGCGCTTGATGCGCGACTCGAGCGGCTGCAGGTGCCCACCAGCGTCCGGCAAGCCCTGCAGCCCGAGATCCACAGGCTGGCTGAAGCACAGGTGCCGCTTCAAGTGGATAGCGCCGCGCGTCCGGCACTGCGCCAGGCGTTGAATGATTCCTTCGTCGACAGCTTCCGGGCGGTCAGCTGGATTGCCGTGGCGACCGCGCTGCTGAGCGCCCTGTGCTCGTGGCTGACGATCGATCGTGAGTTGCCATAGGGCGCGTGCGATACAACTCATGCATTATGGATCATGGCCGCGTTTGATTGTGAGCAAGAAGCTTATCTGACAGTGGCGTCTCATCCTACAGACTGCGCAGCACGTTTTGCGCAATGTGTGCGGAGAGCCGAGCATCATTCCACATTAAACGAGTGAGGACAATTCAATGAAGACCATCGCCGTTGCGGCGCTAGCTGTTATGGGTGCCATCGGAGCGCCGGCGCTAAACGCCGCAGATTCCGATGCCGCCTATCCGGGCATGTATGTCAAGGACTCGGCGATCACCACGAAGGTAAAGACCAAGCTCTTGGCTAAGCAGCCAACTACGCTGACCAACGTAAAGGTCAATACCGATCGTGATGGCGTCGTCTGGCTCAGCGGCACAGCGCCCACGAGGGAAGCTAGCGATCGTGCCGAAACGATCACAAAGGAAACCGACGGCGTTAAAGGGGTGCACAACAATATTGTTGTCTCGCCGTAAGGATCGTGCCGTGAGGTGATCGCGCCGCAAGGCTGGCGATCGCAATCTGGGTCGCAGACTGAGCGGCGGCTACTCGATGCTGCAGAAGCAGTAGGCGTACACCGAATTCGGCGACGACAGGCGCGCCCAGCGCGCCAGTTCCAGATCCAGCGGCTTGAGTCGCTGCACCAGCTGCGCCGCCCCGCTGCGTGCCATGCCGATATGCTCGAGCAGCCGCTCGCCGGTCGAGCGCATCTGAAACAGCAGCTGCTGCGCCCAGCTGAGCTCCGGCTCGATGCGCCGCACGCCATAGCCGCCCTTGAGGCCGGCGCGCGCCGCGGCCTCGAGCACCGCATCGTCGTAGCCGCCCAGCCGATCCACCAGACCCTGTTGTCTCGCGTCCATGCCCGACCAGACCCGACCCTGCGCGATGGCATCGATAGCTTCGCGCGTCTTGCCTCGTCCCTTGGCGACCCGGGCCAGGAATTCCTCGTAGGCATGATCGACCGTGATCTGGATCAGCCGGCCGGCATCGGGCGAGATCGGTCGATCGAGACGCAGCGCGCCCGACAGCGGCGTGGTGCCCAGCCCATCGACGTTGATGCCGAGGCGCGCCAGGCTGCGGCTGAATGTTGGCACGCCGGCGAAGACGCCGATCGAACCAGTGATTGTGTTCGGGCTGGCAATGATCTGGTCGGCGCCCGCGGCGATGTAATAGCCGCCCGAGGCCGCAACATCGCTCATCGATACCACCACCGGCTTGCCATCCTTCTTCAGCGCCTGCACCTCGCGATAGATCTGCTCGGAGGCCAGCACGCTGCCCCCCGGGCTGTCGATGCGCAGCACCACGGCGCGGATGTCATCGTCCTGGCGCGCCGCACGCAGCAGCTGTGCGGTCGACTCCCCGCCGATGGTGCCCGGGGGCTGCTTGCCATCCAGGATCTCGCCGCTGGCAATGACCACACCGACCGCCTGGCCCTTGCCGCGCTGCTTGTTCTCGGCGTGGGTGGCGCGCAGGTAATCGGCGACGCTGACCTGGCGATATGATTTGCCGGCGGTATCGGCCCCCGCCAGGTCGATCAGCAAATCCTCGACCTCCTGCGAAGTCTTCAGTCCGCTGACCAGGCCGCTGTCCTTGGCCACCTTGGCGGTGTCGCCGCCGGCGGTCGCGACTGCGCTGACATAGCCATTGGCGTACTGCGTGAGCACCTCGGCCTTGAGGTTGCGGGCGCTCGACACCGCCGCGCGGTAGCCGCGCCACAGTGCCTGCAGGTAGGCATCACTCTCCTCGCGATCCTCAGGCGACATGTCGCGGCGTGTGAAGGTCTCCTCCGCGCTCTTGAACTTGCCGGCCCGATACAGATGCATGTCGATGCTGAGCTTGTCGAGCGCATCCTTGAAGAACATGCGATAGCGGTCGTAGCCATCGAGCAGCACGAAGCCGAACGGATCCAGGTACACCTCATCGGCCTGCGCTGCCAGGTAGTACTGGTTCTGCAGGAAATAGTTGCCGTGGGCGATGATTTTCTTGCCGCTATGGCGGAAGGCGGCGATCGCGGCGGCCAGTTCCTCGAGCTTGGCCTGCCCGGCGCTGCCCATGTCATCGGTGTCGATGACCAGCACCGCAATATGCGCGTCACTGGCCGCGGCGCGGATCGCGGTGGTCAGGTCCCAGAGCAGCGTCTGCGGCGTGCCCTGCCCCTGCGCCTCGTTGATGGCGCGCTCAATCGGCTCGCCGCTGAGCTGCTCGACGATATCGCCGGAGGGGCGCACCACCAGCGCAGCCTTCTCCGGCAGCCGCGGCGTCGACTGGCGCAGCGCTCCGATGACGATGCCCAGCAGCGCCAGCAGCAGCAGCAGGTGCAGGCAACGGCGCAGCACGTCAAGGCCGCGCCAGATACCGTATAAGAACCTGCCAAAGTAGTGCATACGGGGAAAAGGTCTAGCTTTCGATGTGCCGGGCACGTCGCGGAGGACGAGTCAGTGTAAGACCTGCATCACACGGATGAAACGTACTGCAGGGAGAATTTTTGTTAATAAAAATTCTCCCTGCAGTACGTTTCGTCCGAGCGGTTCGCCACATGCACTGGACTCGTCATCCGTGCGTGTGAGCAGGATCGGGACTAGACCTTTTCCTCAATGCGAGCTGCTTTGCCGGCCAGGTCGCGCAGGTAGTACAGCTTCGCGCGCCGCACGCTGCCGCGCCGCTTGACCGCGATCTCGGTGATGCTCGGGCTGTAGATCGGGAAGGTGCGCTCGACTCCCTCGCCGTGCGAGATCTTGCGCACTGTGAAGGAGGAGTTGAAGCCGCGATTGCTGCGCGCGATGACCACGCCCTCATACGCCTGGACGCGTTCGCGATCGCCTTCGACCACCTTGATCTGCACCACGACCGTATCGCCCGGCTTGAATGCCGGCACTTTGCGGGTCATGCGCTCGGCTTCGAGTGTCTGAATGATGTTCATCGTCTCTCCTCAAGTCTCAGCCGCGCTGTCGCGCGACTGCTGCAAAAATTCCTCCAACAAAGTCCGGCGCTCGACATCGAGCGGCGTGCGGCCGATCAGCTCCGGGCGTCGCAGCCAGGTGCGCCCCACACTGTGCATCGCGCGCCAGTGCCGGATTGCGGCATGATCGCCAGAACCAAGCACCGCCGGGACCGCGCGACCCTGGAACACTTCCGGCCGCGTGTAGTGCGGCCAGTCAAGCAACCCGTGATCGAACGACTCCTCGACACTCGAGCGCTCATCGCCCAGCGCGCCCGGTTGCAGGCGCGCCAGCGCATCGATCAGCACCAGTGCCGGCAGCTCGCCGCCCGACACCACATAATCGCCGATCGACAGTTCCTGGTCGACCGCCAGTTCCAGCACCCGCTGGTCAATACCCTCATAGCGGCCCGCAACCAGCACCAGTGCCGGCAGTCCGGCGAGCTCGCGCACGCGCGCCTGCGTCAGCAGCTGTCCCTGCGGCGACAGCGCGATGCAGCTGCTGCCGGCGGGCAGGCGCTGCCGTGCTGCCGCGATGGCCGCGCACAGCGGCTCGGGCTTCAGCACCATCCCCGGCCCGCCGCCATAGGGCCGGTCGTCGACCGTGCGGTGCACATCGTGCGTGTGCGCGCGCGGATCCTCGGTGCGCACCTGCAGCAGGCCGCGCTCGATCGCCCGTCCCAGCACACCGTGGCGCAGCGCATCCTGCACCAGGGCCGGAAACAGCGTGACGACCTCGATCTGCACGCTCAAAAATCCGCCGGCCAATCGATCTGCAGCTCGCGCCGTGCCAGGTCCACGCGCTTCAGGTGCGGCGCGGTCGCCGGCAACCAGCGCTCGCTACCATCCTCGGCCTTCACCACCACCAGCGCACCAGCCGGCGCATCCAGGAAGTGCTGCAGTATCCCGAGCAACTCGCCTTCGCAGTTGCGTACCGTAAAACCCTCCAGGTCCTCACGGTAGTACTGAGCCGGCCCGGCCGACGGCCGCTCGGCGCGCTCGATCAGGATCTCGCAATCGCGCAGGCTCACCGCCATGTCGCGGTCGGCTACGCCCGCCAGTTCGACGCGCATCGCGTGTCCATCCCAGTGCGCCTGCAACACCTCGTATACCGCCTCGCTGCCAGTGGCGCTGCGCAGGCGCCAGTGGCGATGTTGCAGCAACGACTGTGGCGGATCGGCATAGGACCAGACCTTCAGCGCGCCGCGTACGCCGTGCGGTGCGAGGATACGGCCGAGGACGAAATAGCGGCTCAGGCGGCCGCGGCCTGCTTGCCGATGTCCTTGCGGTAGACCGACACCAGCTGACGCACCCGGTCAGACTCGTGCGCCCCGATCTTGAGCCAATGATCGATGCGCTCCAGATCGAGCTTGAGTCGCGTGTCCTTGCCGCGTGCCACCGGGTTGAAATAACCCACCTGCTCGAGGCTCGATCCGCCCTGGCGCTTGCGGCTGTCGGTGACGACCACGTGATAGAACGGCTGATTCTTGGCGCCGCGGCGCGTCAAACGGATTGTGACCATAATCGAACTTCAGGGGGTGCAAAAAAGAGCGCGGATTCTACGCAAAATGGTCTCAGTAAGAAAGGCTTATGGCAGCGAGGGCCGGCCGAAGGGCCGTGCGCCTGCCCTGCCCCGCTACGGGTGCCGGCGCTAGCGCCGGCGCGGTGGCTGGCCGGGGGCCACTCCGCCGGCGAGACCTGCCATCATGCGGCCGAGTTTGCCGCCTTTCATGCCCTTCATCAGGCGCTGCATGTCCATGAATTGCTTAAGTAGACGGTTGACGTCCTGGACCTGGACGCCGGCCCCGGCGGCGATGCGGCGGCGGCGCGACCCATCGATGATGCCGGACTGGCGCCGCTCCTGGGCCGTCATCGAATCGATGATTGCCATCTGGCGGCGCAGCTCGCGGTCGGCCTGGTCGCCCTTCAATGCTGCGCGGCCGGCAAGCTGGGTCGGCAGCTTGTCCATTACCGCCGACAGCCCGCCCAGACTGCGCACCTGCTCGAGCTGCGATCGCAGGTCGAGCAGGCTGAAGCCCTTGCCGGACACCACCTTGCGCGCCAGCTTTTCGGCCTGCTCGACATCGACCTTGCGCTGCACTTCCTCGACCAGGGAGACCACGTCGCCCATGCCGAGAATGCGCGACGCCATGCGCTCCGGATCGAACGGTTGCAGCGCCTCGAGCTTCTCGCCGACGCCCAGGAACACGATCGGCTTGCCGGTCACGTAGCGCACCGATAGCGCCGCGCCGCCGCGGGCATCGCCATCGGCTTTGGTGAGGATGATGCCGGTCAGATCGAGCGCATCACCGAAGGCGCGTGCGGCGTTAATGGCGTCCTGGCCAGCCATCGCGTCCACCACGAACAGACGCTGGTGTGCCGACACCGCCCGATCGATGGCCTGCATTTCCTGCATCAGCTCGGCGTCGATATGCAGCCGCCCGGCGGTATCGATGATAAGCGTGTCGTAGACGCCGCGGCGTGCCGCCTCCAGCGCCGCCAGCGCGATCGGCGCCGGCTGCTCGCCGCTGGCGCTGGGAAAGAAGTCGGCGCCGACGCTCTCGGCCAGGCGCTGCAGCTGCAGGATCGCCGCCGGACGGCGTACGTCGGTGCTCACCAGCAGCACCCGCCGACGCTGCTCCTCCTTCAGCCAGCGCGCCAGCTTGGCGGCAGTGGTGGTCTTGCCCGCGCCCTGCAACCCAGCCAGCAGCACCACCTGCGGCGGTTGCACATTGAAGGCGAAGCCGGCCGCGGATGTGCCGAGCACCGCGGTCAGCTCGCGATGCAGGATGCCAATGAACGCCTGGCCGGGCGTCAGGCTGGCGGCGACTTCCGCGCCCAGCGCCCTGGTCCTGACACCGTCGATGAAGCTCTTGACCACCGGCAGCGCAACATCGGCTTCCAGCAGCGCCATGCGCACTTCACGCAGCGTCGCCGCAACGTTGTCTTCGGTCACGCGGCCGCGACCGCGCAGGGTTTGTACCGCGCGCCCCAGGCGCTCGGTCAGCTTGTCGAACATGGTGTGAGCGCGGTGAAACCGACCTATACAGCCGTCAGGCTAGCCATTATAAGAGACCACGTGGATAAAGCGCCGACGATCGTCCTGAGCCTGATTCTGCTCGCGCTACTGCTGGTGATCGCCTTTTCCTCCGGCACCGAAGTGGCGATGCTCTCCGTGAACCGCTACCGCATTCGCAATCGCGCCGAGAATGGGGAACGCCGGGCACGGCAGCTGGAGATATTGCTGGCGCAGCCCGATCGCTGGCTGGGCGCCAACCTGGTCATCCTGGGGCTCGCCAGCGTCGCGGCCTCCACGGTGGCGACGCTGCTGGCATTGCGCACCGGGCAACAGCACGCCATCTCGATGATGATCGCGCTGTTGACGCTGGTAGTGATCGTATTCTGCGAGCTGGCGCCGAAGATCTTCGCCGCCACCCACCCTGAGAGCGTTGCGCTCAACTGCGCCTTTGTCTACCGGCTGCTGCTGTGGGCGACCTGGCCGATCATCTGGCTGGCAAATTACGTCGCCCGCGGGTTCCTGCGCCTGTTTGGCGTGCGCCGCGGCAGCTCCTCGCGCACCGCGCTGTCGGCCGACGAGCTGCGTACCGTGGTCACCGAGGCTGGCGCGCTGATTCCGCAGCGCCACCGGCAGATGCTGCTGTCAATCCTGGATCTGGAGCGCGTTACGGTCAACGACATCATGATTCCGCGGCAGGAGATCGCGGCGATCGATATCTCGGTGAGCTGGGACGATATCCTGGACCGGCTGCGGCACACGCCGCACTCGCGCCTGCCGGTCTACGACGGCGAACTCGACCACCTGGTGGGCATCCTGCACATGAAGCGCGTGGCGCAGGAACTGGCACGCGGCACGCTGACGCGCGAGCGGCTGCTGGAGATTTCTCGCGCGCGCGAACCCTATTTCGTGCCCGAGGGCACGCCGCTGACGCAGCAGCTGGCGCAGTTTCAGCGCACCCGCCGCCGGCTGGCCTTCGTGGTCAATGAATACGGCGACATCGCCGGCCTGGTGACGCTGGAGGATATCCTGGAGGAGATCGTCGGCGAGTTCACCACCGATCCTGCCACCGTGACACACAAGGACGTGCAGCGCGACGCCGCCGGCAACTGGCTGATCAATGCCAGCGCGACCATCCGGGCGCTCAATCGCGCGCTCGGCTGGTCGCTGCCCGCGCTCGGCCCTCGCACGCTCAATGGCCTGCTGCTGGAGAAGCTCGAAACAATCCCGACTCCGGGCACGGCGCTGCGCATCGGCAACTACGACTTTGAAGTGCTGCAGATCGCGGACAACGCCATTCGCACGGTGCGGGTACGCGCGATATCACCGGCGACCAAACCCGCGGCGGGGTAAACGCGGGCCGCATCGCCGATATGGCGCGCGCGGCGCCGTCAGGGGTCCGTAAAAGCGGCCGCCAGCGCCTCGCCCAGGCTTGCAACCGGATGCAGCGCCACGCCCGGCGGTGCAGTGCGCGGCAGGTTGTCGCGCGGCAGAATCACGCCCTTATAGCCCAGTTTCATCAGCTCGCGCAGCCGCTCCTCGCCGTGCGCCACCGGCCGCACCTCGCCGGTCAGACCAAGTTCACCGAACACCACCGGTGCGCCCGGCAGTGCGCGCCCGCGCAGGCTCGAGGCCAGCGCCAGCGCCAGCGGCAAGTCGGTCGCGGTCTCGGCGATATCGATGCCGCCGACCAGATTCACGAACACGTCGTAGTCGGCGAGCGGCAGCTCTGCATGGCGGCTCAGGATCGCCAGCAGCATCGACACACGATTGACGTCCACGCCCTGGGCGACACGGCGCGGCGCGCCGAAGTGGCTACGATCCACCAGCGCCTGCACCTCGATCAGCAGCGGCCGGCCGCCGTCGCGCGCCACCATCACCACGCTGCCGGGCACCGGCTGCGGGCGGCGCGAGAGGAAAATCGCCGAGGGGTTGCGCACCTCCTTGAGTCCGCCCTCGCTCATCGCGAAGAACCCCAGCTCGTTGACCGGACCGAAGCGGTTTTTGGTGGCGCGCAGCATGCGATAGCGGCTGCCGGCGTCGCTCTCGAAATACAGCACGGTGTCGACCAAATGCTCGAGCAGTTTCGGGCCGGCGATGTTGCCGTCCTTGGTGACGTGCCCGACGATGATGACCGCGCAGCCGCTGCTCTTGGCGTAGCGCACCAGCGCTGCGGTGCAATCACGCAGCTGCAACGGCGACCCGGGACTGGACTCGCAGGCGGCCAGCTGCATGGCCTGGATCGAATCGATCACCAGCAGCGTCGATTGCCGCTCGAGCGCCAGCGCCAGGATGGCGTCGAGCGAGCTGTCGCACACTAGCAGCAGCTGTGCGGCGGCAAGTCCCAGGCGCCGGGCCCGCAGGCCGATCTGCGGCACCGACTCTTCACCGCTGGCGTAGACGATGACCCGCCCGTCAGCCAGCGCTGCGGCCACCTGCAGCAGCAGAGTTGATTTGCCGATACCCGGCTCACCGCCCAGCAGCGTCACCGAACCGGCCACTAGCCCGCCGCCGAACGCCCGGTCGACCTCGGCCATGCCCAGCGACAGGCGTGCAAGCGGGGGCGGCTGCGCCACCCCTTCCCCCAAAGGGGTCGAACTGCTGGCGGCAGCGCCTGCGCGCTCGCGCGGTCCGCGTGCGGCGGTCACGGCTTCCAGCGAGTCCCACTCCCGGCAGTGTGCACACTGGCCCTGCCATTTGAGCGCTTCGCCTCCGCAGGCCCGGCAGACGTACAGGGTTTGGGTTCGCGCCACGGCCGTGGATGCTACACCGGAAGGCTGGACGCGTGTCTCATGGCGCCTGCATCGGGGTGCAGGCCAGCGGACCCGGCCATGCAACTGTGATCAGGGCCGCGCATTGGCAGGGCCACGATGCTAAGTTACGCATTCCGATCAATGCCCCAGGGCGGTGCGGCTGGGGAGCCGCGCCCCTGACGTGGGTGCTGTTGGGCATCAGCGCTGGCTATATATAAAGTGTGATGTAGTTCAAGATTTGATGAAAAAAGGAATTATGCCGCGCGCACGGGGCCGCATAAGCCTCAAGGGCAAGTTGCGTTTTGTGGGCCAGACCGACACCGGTCGGGTCCGCGATCACAACGAAGACACCATCGCCTATGATGCCGATATCGGCCTTTTGGTGCTGGCCGACGGCATGGGCGGCTATAACGCCGGCGAGGTCGCGAGCGGCATCGCGGTCAAGACCATTGTCGGGCTGGTCAAGGACGCGGTGGAGCGCGAGGACCTGCGCATCAATGATTCCACTGCCGGCCTGACGCGCGCCTCGATCATCCTGCGCGACGCGATCCTGCGAGCCAACAAGATCATTTTTCAGACCGCGCGCACCCAGCCGCAGTGCGAGGGCATGGGCACGACCGTGGTCGCGGCGCTGTTTTTCGACAACAAGGTATCGATCGCGCACGTCGGGGATTCACGTCTCTACCGGCTGCGCGCCGAGGCGCTGGAGCAGATCACGATGGATCACTCCTTGCTGCAGGAACTGGTCGATCGGGGCTTCTATTCGCCCGAGGAGGCGCAGCGGGCCGCCAACAAGAACTACGTCACCCGCGCCCTGGGGGTCGAGTCCAACGTCGACGTCGAGGTGCAGGAACACCCGGTACAGAAGGGTGACCTGTATCTCATTTGTTCGGACGGGCTGTCCGACATGGTCGAGGACGATGACATTCACTTAACCATAAGCACCTTTGGTGCTAACCTTGAGAGCGCCACTAAGCAACTGATTCAGCTGGGTAACGACAATGGTGGCAAGGACAATATCTCGGTGCTGGCGGCGGAGGTCCTTGAATCGTTTCCTGCGCCGCGTGGAATTCTCGACAAGATGTTGGGCTGGTTCAGCTCGACCTGAGGCTAAACGCATATGGCTAGGTTGATACTGAGTCTGGATGGTTCCGTGCTGGCGGAATACAACATGAACAAGGAGCGCTACACCATCGGGCGCCTGCCTGACAATGACATCCGGATCGACAACCCGGCAGTCAGCGGCCACCACTCGCTGATCATCAACATCCTCAACGATTCATTTCTCGAGGACCTGAACAGCACCAACGGCACATACGTCAACGGCAAGCTCATCAAGAAGCATGCCCTGCAGCACGGCGACGTGGTCACCGTCGGCCATCACCAGCTGCGCTTCGTCGAGGACGACGATGCGCACCAGGACGAATTCGAGAAGACCATGGTGATCCAGCCCTCGGTGCGCCCGGTGGACAAGGTGCGCGCCGCGGTGCAGCCGGATACTTCCAGCACCACCGCGAGCCGCCGTGCGCTCGGCACCGGGCCGCCGGTGCTGAAGAAGGCCAAGCTGCAGGTGCTGTCGGGGGCGTTCGCCGGCCGCGAGCTGGAGCTCACCAAGGCGCTGACCACGCTCGGCCGCCCCGGTGTGCAGGTGGCGGCAATCACGCGCCGCTCGGAAGGCTATTTCATCGTGCACGTGGATTCCGACACCGCGAACAACCCGCCGCTGGTGAACGGCGCGCCGATCGGCGAGCAGGCCCGCAAGCTGGCCGACAACGACGTGATCCAGCTAGCCGGCGTCAAGATGGGGTTTTTCGAGGGCTAGCGCGCCGCCGAAGCGCTGCGCTCGGCGATCCGGTCCTGCAGCGCCAGCAGCAGGTCGTGCCGCAATACCTCGCCCAGCAGCACCGGACTCCAGTGGCCTGATACCACCGGCAGCTGCTTGCAGCGATTGGCGATGAAGACGTCAAGCGCATCCCCGAGCAGCATTTCGGGAATCAACACCGGCGGCGCCGGCTGCATGATCACGGCGACCGTCAGGTGTGCATCGACCGGCTGCGCGCGCGCTACGCGCCGCAGTTCCTGCGTGGCTACCTGACCGACCAGCTGGTTCTGTGCATCGACGACGTAGATGCTGTAATCACCGCGCGGCTTCAGCCGCTCGAGCACGCCCGCCAGCCGTTCGTCGCGCTGCAGCACCAGTCCGGGCGGGCGCACCAGTGCCGTGATCTGGCGCAGCCGCCACTCATCCCCATCACCCGCAGCGCCGGTCCGCAGCGCGCGCGTATATACCGATTCGCCGCGCCGATAGATGCTGGCGACGTAGTGCGCGGTCACGCAGGCCAGCATCAGCGGCAGCACCACTTCATAGTCGAGCGTCATTTCGAATATCAGCAGGATCGAGGTCAACGGCGCATGGGTCGTGGCAGCGAGAAATGCGCCCATGCCGACCACCGCGTACGCGGCCTGCTGCGAGGTCAGGTGCGGGTCGATCACGTGCAGTACATCGGCGAACAGCGCACCGAAGGCTGCACCCATGAACAGGGTCGGCGTCAGGATACCGCCGTTGGCACCCGAGCCCACCGAGGCGGCGGTACTCACCAGCTTGGCGACCAGCACCAGCGCCAGCAGATTGAGCGCCAGCTTGTCGTTCAGCATGTCGTTGACGACGCTATAGCCGTTGCCCCAGACCTGGGGCACCGCGACCGAGATCACGCCGACGATCAGTCCGCCGATGGCGAGCGTGGCCGGCAGCGGCCAGTGCAGGCGGCCGAACGACACCCGCGCGCGCTCCAGCAGCGCCAGGTACGGCGGCGCGCCATGCCCGAGCAGCACGCCAAGCAGTCCGTACAGCGCCAGTTCCCAGGAGGCGCCGAAGTTGATGTGCGGGACCTGGTACACCGGGCCGTAGCCCAGAAAGTGGCGCGTGGTCGCATCCGAGACCACCGAGGCGACGATCAACGGGCCGAAACTCTCCATCGCAATCGAGCCCAGCACCACTTCAGCGACGAACAGGGCGCCGGCGATCGGCGCGTTGTAGGCCGCGGCCACCCCGGCGGCCGCGCCGCAGGCGACCAGCAACCGCAGCCTGGGCACCGGCGCCTGGGTCCACTGGCCGATCTTCGAGGCCACGGTCGCCGCCATCTGCACCAGCGGGCCCTCGCGGCCGATCGAAGCCCCCGATCCGATGCTGAAGAACGAAGATGCCGCCTGCAGCATCGCAGCGCGGCTGCTGAGCTGGCCATTGCCGACCGCGACCGCTTCCATGTAATCGACGCGTCGGGTCTGGCGCAGCACCCGCTGGCCCGCCCACAGCAGCATGCCGGCAATCACCCCGCCGACGGTCGGCACCGCAATGCGCGCCCACCAGGGCAACAGCTCTGCGGTCTCGACCAGGCCGGCCGATGAGCCGGTCAGCAGCCGCTGTACCAGGCGCACTCCGGCCCGGAACGCGACGCCGGTGAAGGCACCGCAGACACCGATCAGTGCGGCCCAGAAAACGATCCCGCTGAGCTGCTCGTGCTTGGCGGCGATCAGCGCCGCGCGCAGCAGCCGGTCGAGACGGCCCAACAGGCGGGTACCGAATTGGACCACGGCTTCCATGCTGGCGGCTCTAGACGAGTTCGATCGGCACGCGCTGGCTGACACCGCACAGCAGCTCGTACGGTATGGTGCCGGCGGCGGCGGCCAGCTCCTCGACCGCCAGGTGCGTACCCCACAGCTCGACCCGATCGCCGATCGACACCGGCGGCAGATCGGTGATGTCGGCCGCGATCATGTCCATCGATACCCGCCCGGCGAGCGGCGCGCGCCGGCCGCCGATCAGAATGGCTGCGCCGCTGGGAATGCCTCGCGGCAAGCCATCGCCGTAGCCGGCGGCCACGATCGCCAGGCGCGACGCCCGGGGTGCGCGCCATACGCCGCCGTAGCCAACCCGCTCGCCGGCGTCGACCTCACGCACCGCGATCACGGTGCTCTCGAGCGTCATCGCCGGGCGCAGTCCCAGCTGCGCGCCGCGCTGCGCGGCAAACGGCGAGACGCCGTACAGCGCAAGCCCTGGCCGCACCCAGGCGCCATGGGCCGAGGGCTGCGAGAGGATCGCGGCGGAATTGGCGATGCTCAGCTCCACGTCGAGTCCGGCCACCAGCGGAGCCAGCCGTTGCAGCTGCTCGGCGGTAACGCTGCCGTCGGCTTCATCGGCGCAAGCCAGGTGCGTCAGCACGCGCAGTTGCGTGGGTGCCGGCCGCAATTCCAGCAGCCGCCGCCAGGCCGCGCGGAACTGTTCGGGACGAAATCCAAGCCGGTTCATGCCGGTATCGACCTTGAGCCACAGCGGCATCGGCTTTGGGCCGCGAAAGGCTTCCAGCAAGGCAATCTGCAATGGTTCGTGCACCACCAGATCAAGTTCGAGCTGCGCGGCCTGCGCCAGCTGCGCGGCATCGAACACGCCTTCCAGCAACACGATGCGCCGGCGCAGCCCGTTGTCGCGCAGCGCAACCGCCTCCTCGAGCCGGGCGACTGCGAACGCGTCGGCATCCGCCAGCGCCAGCGCGGTGGGTACCAGGCCATGGCCGTAGGCGTTGGCCTTGACTACCGCCATCACGCGGCTCGCGGGTGCGCGGGCGCGAATCGCCTTGAGATTGGCCCGCAACGCGGCGCTGTCGATGCGCGCGCGGATCAGTCGCATCACCGCAATACGCCCTCGGCGTAGGTGTCGGGCGCGTAGTTGACGAAGCGCGTGTACTGGCCCTGGAACGTCAGCACGAACATGCCGGTCTCGCCGTTGCGGTGCTTGGCGAGATCGATCTCTGCCATGCCTTTTTTTGTCGTGTTTTTGTCGTAGACCTCGTCGCGATAGATCAGCAGGATCATGTCTGCGTCCTGTTCGAGACTCCCAGAATTGTGCGATGCAACACCATCGGCCAGCCAATTCGCAGGGCCAGGAACGGTCAGGTCGTAGACATCTTCCTCGCCATCAGGCAGCACAGCGGTCACACGATCCCAGAAAATATCTGACTCACTTGCCGCCGTAAGCGATTCATCGCGAAGTATGTCGGCGTATTGCCGAAGCAAAGCGCGCGAGGCAGCAAAACGAACATTCGAAATACCAATTGCCCTGCCGCGAAGGCTAGCCATGCGGCGATGGGTCATCCCTTGCGCTCTCATTGCGACGCGCACCTGGTCCATCATTTCGACGGGAAGCGTATCTACGTTGGTGTTCTCGTTGGTTTCCATCAAATAGCGCTTCACTTGCATCATGGAATCCAGGCGTGGTCCATGGCCCCCGACGTTCATGACGAAGCGGCGCATCGAATCGACACCACTTATGTAGACCGAATACATGGGACGAGTGCCTGCACTCGCCACGGTGTAAATACGCGGCACTATCGCCAGGCGCAGCAGCAATGCGGCCACATCGAACGCGAGACGACGACTGCAGGACGAAAAATGGATCTGCGGTGCGGGGTGTTTACCTTTCTTGGGGACCGTAACTGATCCGTCAGTAGCCCATAAGTGCCGCAACAGGCATGAGATCTGATCATCAGGGAGAGTAAACACCTCCGCTGGCAAATGCTTCTCATGTGAACGCTGGCCAAAAATCCCGAGCTGCTTCAGCCAGGCACCGACGCCCGAAGGATGCCAGCGATTACCGTTGCCGCTGATGACGAGCTGATGCCACGTGCCCGTCGGCCCTTCGTGCCGGGTCACAATGCTGCCAAATGCTTCGGCACAGGCACGCACCACGGCACTGTTCTCCTCGGAAATCGCCGTGTAGCGCAGCGGCTGATGCACCGGGTAACTGCCGTCACCCACCAGATGTCCGAGTAGGATCAGCCAGTGTTCAGGCCAGCTCTTGGGTTTCGCGGGCGCAGGCAGGCGTCGCGCGACTGCCAACCGATCACCTGTCGCAAGCTTGGCCACCGTAGTCCAACCGCCGCCAGCCAGCAGGCGGTGTTCCGCTGTCGCACGGATGCTGCGGCCACTCGCAAGCGCAACGCGAAATACCGGCTTACGGCCGACATGCCAGACCTCGTCCGCGCGCGCAGCGTGCAGGCGCTGCCCCTCATTGAATGACCAGACCTCAGGCGCGGTGCCTACCAGTTCGCGAATCGGCACGCGCCTGCCATCAGTCAGGCACACCAGCGTATCGCCGGTGACGCATTCACGCAGGTCCGACATCACCGGCTTCTTCTCGTTGCGCTGCTCGACCGCGCGATTGAGCTGTGATAGCGCAATTACCGGCACCGCCAGCTCCTTCGCCAGCGACTTCAAACCGCGCGAGATCTCAGCGATCTCAGTGGCGCGATTCTCCTTCGTGCCCGGCACCTGCATCAGCTGCAGGTAATCCACTACCACCAGGTCCAGGCCATGCTCGCGCTTCAGCCGCCGCGCTCGCGCGCGCAGGTCGGTCGGCGTCAACGCCGGCGTCTCGTCGATGAAAATGCGGGCCTCGGACAGCTGCCCGGTAGCCGACGTGATGCGCACCCAGTCGTCATCCGAGATGTTGCCGCTGCGGATGCTGTTGAGCGGCACGTGACCGATCGAGGCCAGCATGCGCGTCACGAGTTGCTCGGCCGGCATTTCCATGCTGAAGATCGCCACCGAAGCCTTGCTGTCGGGACTGACCGCGGCGTATTCGGCCATGTTGACCGCCAGCGTGGTCTTGCCCATCGAGGGCCGGCCGGCGACGATGATCAGGTCACCGGGCCGCAACCCGCCGGTCTTCTTGTCGAAATCGGTGAACCCGGTCGCCAGTCCCCGCAGTTTGTCCGGATGCGTGTGCCACTCATCGATCTTGTCGATCAGCGCCGGCAGCAGCGCGCTGACGCGCACCGCGCCCGAACCGGTGCGCAGTCCCTGCTCGGCGATCTCGAACACCAGGCCCTCGGCGCGATCCACCAGGTCGCGCGCCGATGAGCCGTCATCGTTGAACACCGACGAGGCGATCTCGCGTCCGGCCTCGATCAGCCGCCGCAGCAGTGCCCGCTCGCGCACGATCTGCGCATAGCTGCGCGCGTTGGCGGCGGTCGGTGTATCGCCTGCGAGTGTGCCGAGGTAGGCAAGCCCGCCGGCATCGGTGAGTCGGCCGCGGCGCTCGAGCTGTTCGGAGGCGGTCACCACGTCCGCCGGCCGCCCGGCGGCGACCAGCTCGCCGAGCGCCTCGAAGATCAGGCGGTGATCTGGCCGATAAAAATCATCGGTGGTGACGATATCGGCGACCTGGTCCCAGGCCGTGCGATCGATCAGCAATGCACCGAGTACCGACTGCTCGGCCTCGAGTGAATGGGGGGGAACCAGCCCTTCGGCTCCCGCGCTGCCGCCGTCGCGACGTGAGCGCAGAGGAGTACTCACGCGCCCGCGCCCGTCCGCGTCAGCCGGCTTCTTCGGCGACGATGATGACCGGCAGCTCGACCTCGACGTCGGCGTGCAGGTGCACTTGTACCAGGTGTTCGCCCACGGCCCGCAGCGGGCCGCCCGGCAGTCGCACCTCGCTGCGCGCCAGTGCGTGGCCGGCGGCGGTGGCCGCCTCGGCGATATCGGCGGTGCCGACGGAACCGAAAAGTTTTCCTTCCGAGCCAGCCTTGGCAATGATATTGAGCTTGAATTCCTTGATCGCGGCGGCGCGCTGCTGCGCGCGATGCAGCTCCTCGTTCGCGGCGCGCTCGAGTTCGGCGCGGCGCGCATCGAAGCGGGCAATGTTCTCGGCCGTCGCCAGCGTCGCCTTACCCTTGGGCAGCAGGAAGTTGCGGCCATAGCCAGACTTCACCTTCACCCGATCGCCGATGTTGCCGAGGTTGGCCACTTTCTGCAGCAGGATCAGTTCCATGCCAGAGCCCTCTAATGCTGATCGGTGTACGGCAGCAGCGCCAGGAAGCGCGCACGCTTGATCGCCGTCGCCAGCTGGCGCTGGAAAAAGCTCTTGGTGCCGGTGATGCGGCTTGGCACGATCTTGCCGGTCTCGGTCACGTAGTTCTTCAGCGTCGCCAGATCCTTGTAGTCGATCGAGGTGACACCATCGGCCGTGAATCGGCAGAACTTCTTGCGCCGCGTAAAGCGGGAAACTCTAGGTTCGGCCATCACGCACCCATCGCAGCAGGTTCATCTTCCATCTCATCGTCGCGCTCGCGCCGCAGCTCGCCCTCCTCTTCAGCCTTCGCCATCGGCGAGGGCTCGGTGAGCGCGGTCTCGACGTGGGTCACCAGGTGGCGCAGTACTGCGTCGCTGAAGCGGAAGGCTCCGATCAGCTCGGCCAGCGTCTTCTGGTCGCACTCGATATTGAGCAGCACGTAATGCGCCTTGTGGACTTTGGCGATCGGGTAGGCGAGTTGGCGCCGGCCCCAGTCTTCCAGCCGGTGCACCTTGCCGCTGCCCGCGGCAATCATGCCCTGGTAGCGGTCGAGCATGGCCGGAACCTGCTCGCTCTGGTCCGGGTGGACCAGAAATACGATTTCATAATGCCTCATGTATCCTCCTCACGGGGGTAATGCCGCCCACTCGAGGCTTCACTTCGGAGTAGTGCGGCAAGGAGCGCCGGCAGACTAACAGCAATGTGGTCGCCGGGTAGTCGAAAAAGGCGCGCAAGGATACATAAAGACCCCCGGCAACACAACGGCAGCGGCTGGAAGCAGCATTATCGGGAGAATTCAATGACATTGACGCAGTGGCTGGCCTTCGCGGCGGCGTCGGGCATCCTGCTGGCGATCCCGGGCCCGACGGTTCTGCTGGTGATCTCCTACGCGCTGTGCCACGGCCGCCGGCCGGCCGCGGCGATCGTGGCAGGCGTCGCACTGGGCGATGCCACCGCGATGACCGCCTCGATGGTGGGCTTGGGTGCGCTGCTGGCTGCCTCGGCCACCCTGTTCACGCTGCTGCGCTGGATCGGCGGCGCCTACCTGATCTACCTGGGCGTGAAACTGTGGCGCGCGCCAGTCGGGGATACTGCAGCGTCCGCGGCGCCCTTGGTGACACCAGGACGCATGTTCTGGCACGCCTACGCGGTAACCGCGCTGAACCCCAAGAGCATCGTCTTCTTCGTCGCCTTCGTGCCCCAGTTCCTGCTGGCAAGCCAGCCGTTCTGGCCGCAGGTCGAGGTGCTTGAGGGTACGTTTGTGACCCTCGCCATCGTCAATTCGGCGCTGTATTCACTGTTGGCGGCGGCGGCACGCGAGAAGCTGCGCACGCCACGCGTGCAGCGGACCGTGAACCGCAGCGGCGGCTCGATCCTGGTCGGGGCCGGCCTGTTTGCCGCAGTGTGGCGGCGCGCCGGCACCTGACGATCAGCTGCCAGCGTCGCGCTCGCCGCGCTGACGCAGCGCTTCGTACAGCAGCATGCCGGTGGCGACCGACACGTTCAGGCTCTCCACCGCCCCGACGCTGGGCAACTGCACCAGCCAGTCGCAATGGCGGCGCGTAAGCTGGCGCAGGCCCGTCCCTTCGGCGCCCATGACGAGCACCCGTCCGCCGGTCAGGTCGACCTCCTGCGCTCGCTGCGGGCCGTCCGCGTCCGCCCCGACGATCCACAGCCCCGCGCCTTTGAGCACTCCGAGCGTGCGCGCCAGGTTGGTGACCGTCGCGATCGGAGTGGTCTCAGCGGCACCCGCGGCTACCTTGCGCGCAGTCGCGTTCAACGGTGCCGCTCGATCGCGCGGCACGATCAGCGCCACGACCCCGCAGGCGTCCGCGGTGCGCAGGCAGGCGCCCAGGTTGTGTGGGTCCTGCACCCCATCGAGCGCCAGCAGCAGTGGATGGTGGGTTTTCGTGACCGCCTCGAGCAGGTCGTCTTCGCTCCACGGCGCCAGCGGAGCGACCTCGGCCACAACGCCCTGGTGCACCGCCTCTCCGAGCCGCTTCTGCAACACTGCAGCCTCGATCCGTTCGACCGTGCGGCCGGCCGCGCGCGCCAGGCGCTCGATCTCATCCGCCCTGGCATCGTGACGGCCATGCTGCAGGTAGACGCGCGCCACGCGCTGCGGGTTGCGCCTCAGCAGCGAGCGCACCGCGTGCAGGCCGTAGACCACCTCAGTCCGTGGCGAGCTCAAGATCGATCATCCCTTCCACCGGCTTCACCGCCGCGACGATCACGCGCAGCCGCACGCCTGGCGCCAGGCGGCGCTGGCGAAGCTCGCCGATCCACTGGCCGCCGTCGCGCGCCATCTGGTAGTTGTCATCGCGCAGCGAGGCCAGCGGCAGCAAGCCGTCGACGCCGAGCGTTAGCAGCTGCACGAAGCAGCCGAACTCCATCACCGTGGTGATCAGGCCGTCGAAGGTCTGCCCGACCCGATCGCGCAAGTAGACGCACTTGAGGAACGTGCTGACGTAGCGATCGGCCTCGTCCGAGCGCCGCTCCAGTCGCGACAGGTCCACGCCCTGCGCCACCAGCTGCTGTGGATCCGGCACCGCAGTCGCATCGGCGAGACCCAGGCGGGCGCGCAGTGCGCGGTGAATCATCAAGTCCGGGTAGCGCCGTATCGGCGAAGTAAAATGCGCATAGTCCTTCAGCGCCAGTCCAAAATGACCGATCGGCTCGGGCTGGTACAGCGCCTGCGCCATCGAGCGCACGATCAGCGACTCGATGAACGGCCGGCTCTCCGGATCGCGCACCCGCGGCGCGATGGCGGCAAGATCACTTGGTTTCACCGGGTCGGGCAGCTGCAGCTCGATCCCCAGCACCCGCAGCGTGCTGCGCAGCGTGTCGAGCTTTTTTTCATCCGGCGGCGAGTGGACGCGAAACAGCGCCGGCTGGCGCTGGGTGCGCAGCTCCTGCGCCACCGCGACGTTTGCCAGCACCATGCATTCCTCGATCAGCTTGTGCGCATCATTGCGCGACTTGAATTCGATCGCGCGCACCCGCTCGCCGTTCTCGATCTCGAATTCCGCTTCCGGTGCGTCGAACTCGAGGGCGCCGCGCTTGCGGCGCGCAGCCTGCAGTGCGTGAAACACATCCACCAGCGGCCGCAGCGCGGGCAACCCGGCGCCGAGCGTGGCCTGGGCCGCCGCCACACCCAGGAACAGCGCATCGTGCGCCTGGTTATAGGTCAGGCGCGCCGCCGAGCGCATCACCGCCGGATAGAAGCTGCTGCCCTCGAGCACCCCGCGCTTGGATATGCGCATGTCGGCCACCATGCACAAGCGGTCAACATGCGGCTCGAGCGAACACAGGTGGTTCGACAGCGCGGTGGGCAACATCGGCAGCACCCGGGTCGGAAAATACACCGAGGTGCCGCGCGCACGTGCCTCGGTATCGAGCGCGCTGCCCGGGCGCACGTAATGGCTGACATCGGCGATAGCGACCAGCAGCCGGAAACCGCCGCCCTCGAGGCGCTCGGCATACACCGCATCATCGAAATCCTTGGCATCCGCCCCATCAATCGTCACCAGCGGCAGCGCGCGCAGGTCGGTGCGCTGCGCGGCCTCGCGCGGATCGACCGTCTTGCCCCACTGCGCCGCCTCGCGCAGCGCGGCGGCCGGAAAGTCTACCGGCAGGCCGAAGCGCGCGATCGCCGCCTCGGTGGCCATCTGCACCGGGCGCTCGGGGTCCAGGCGCTGCTCGACGCGCGCCTCACCCTGCTGCGACTCGCTTGGATACTTGAGCACGCGCGCGATCACCCAGTCGCCGGCGCGCGCCTCGAGCGGATTGTCTGTTACCGCGCACGACAGGCTCAGGCGCTGGTCAGCCGCACGCACCGTAAGGCCGCGATGCGCGGGCTCCAGCGTGCCAAGAAATGCCTGTACCCCGCGCTCGACCACCCCCAGCACCTGGCCGATGTAGCGTCCCTGTCCATCGCTTCGCACTTCGATGCGCACCCGATCGCCATGCATCAGCCCCTTCATCTCCGGGGGTGGCAGGAACACCGAGTCAGTGAGCGCGTCGGTGCGCACGAAACCGTAGCCGGCGCGATTGGCGCTCAGCAATCCTTCGGCCTGCATCAGTACCGCCTGGCTGGCGCTGCTGTCCTTGCCGCCGCGGCGTGTGCGCAGGTGTGCCGGCGCAGCCGGCTTGCGGCGGCCGGCTGAGTTCGATGGCCGTTGCTTGCCGCTACGCCTCAATTGACAGTCCCCGACCCCTTCCGTACATTGCGCCGCCCACCGAATGCCCAGGTGGCGGAATTGGTAGACGCACTAGTTTCAGGTACTAGCGGGGCAACCCGTGGAGGTTCGAGTCCTCTCCTGGGCACCAATGAAATCAAAGAGTTGCATACAGACATTATAGTATCGTTTGACCTAAATTGCGATGAAAAGCGCAGCCCGCCCGGCACATTAATCAGCCGCCGCGGCGACAGCGGAGCCCATTCTCCACCAGGCGCGCGAGCGCCAGCGCAAAAATAACGTGCTTCCAAGCACCATGATGTAGATCAGCACGGCGACCCAGCCGCCGATCGCTCCCCAGCCCAGCTGCGGCAGGAACTGCACCCAGCCCTGGCCGGGCGCGAACGTGAATACGTGCGCCAGCGGCACGAACAGCAGCCACGACATCATGATCACCAGCGCAGCGGGCACCACGGCGTCGCCAGCGCCGCGCAGGCACATCGCACTGCCCAGATTGACCCCGTCGAAGAAGTGATAACCGGCGGCAACCCATAGCAACTGCGTGCCCAGCGCGACCGCCGCCGCGGCGTCGGCATCGTGTGCCCCGGTAAACACCGGCAGGATCGCCGGCCCCGCGAGCGCCAGCAGCACGCCTATGCCGCCCATGTAGACCGCCGCCAGCAGGATTACGCGCGATCCGACCCGGCTCGCCCAGCGTGCATCGCCGGCGCCGATCGAATGCCCCACCAGCGTCGTGCCAGCCAGCGCGATGCCATAGCCCGGCGTGTAGGCCACCGACGTCAGCATCATGACCATCTGCGTGGCCGCACCGGCCACCGTACCCAGGCGCACCATCATCATCTGGAACACCGCGAAGCCGAACAGATCCGCCGCCGTCAGCAGCCCCATCGGCACACCGAGCCGCAACTGCTGGCACAGCAGGCTGGCGCACGGCCGCCACGTCAGGTGTGACTGATAGCGTCGCCGAAAGTCGCGACGCAGAAAAATGCCCACCGCCAGCAGCAGTCCAAGCGCCTGCGCCAGCGTGGTCGCCCAGCCGGACCCTGCGATGCCCCAGCCGAGCCGAAAGATCAGCAGTTGATTGAACAGTGCGTTCGCCGCCGCTGTGGTCAGCGTGACCAGCAGCGTCACGCGCGGGCGACCGATGCCGTTGAAGAAGCCGAACATGGCCCACATCGCGGCACCAAAAAACGCACCGCCGACGCGCGGGAACCAGAAATCCCCCGCCAGCTGCGTGATGTCGCGATCGAAGCCGAATGGCGCCAGGAACTCATGACGCGTGGCGCCGACGGCGACGAACAGCGGCGCCGCGCACAGCGTGCCCCAGAGTGCGGTCCATACTGCCTGCCCGGCCACGCGGTAATGGCCCGCCCCCTGCGCCTGCGCCACGACCGTCTGCACCGCCGAACCGATGCCCCCCAGCACATACACCACTACCAGCACCAGCCATTGCACCGCACCGATCGCCGCCAGCGCCGTGGTGGAGATCCTGCCGACGAACCACATGTCGGTGAGATTCAGGACGATCTGTACCGCACTGTTGGCCATCAGTGGCAGCGCCAGGCTCAGCACCGCGCGCTGGTCCACGTGTGCCCGGCCGTGCGCGTCCAGGCGCAGCGCCGGCAGGCCCGGCGCCCCGCCAGCCGCCGGTGGTATCAGGAGCTGCATAGGCGGATAATCGCGCCGAACAGGCCCGGGGGGGTCGGCGGAGCGCGACAACGCGCACCACATCGAGTGCGCTTCGGCTTGCGCGTATTACTCCTCGAGTCGCGCCGCTCTATAAGCGCGTGCGGAAAAGTGCCATTCAGGGCGCTCATGTAGCTACCAGCTGTTTGAGGAGAAACGATCATGACCATCGCACCGAGCACACACGGCAGTCTGAAGATTGCTTTCAAGACCCGCTACGGCAACTTCATCGGCGGCAAGTGGGTCGCGCCGGTGAAAGGCGAATACTTTGAAAATATCACGCCGGTGACCGGCCAGCCGATCTGCCAGATTCCGCGCTCGGGCGCCGAGGATATCGAATTGGCGCTGGATGCGGCGCACGCGGCCAAGGCGGCCTGGGGCAAGGCCTCCGGCACCGAGCGCGCGCTCATCCTCAACAAGATCGCCGACCGCATGGAGACCAACCTGAGCATGCTGGCGCATGCAGAGACCTGGGACAACGGCAAGCCGATCCGCGAGACCATGGCGGCCGACCTGCCGCTGGCCATCGATCACTTCCGCTACTTCGCCGGCGCCATTCGTGCCCAGGAAGGCGCACTGTCGCAGCTCGATGACGACACCGTCGCCTATCACTACCACGAGCCGCTTGGCGTGGTCGGCCAGATCATTCCATGGAATTTCCCGATCCTGATGGCGGTGTGGAAGCTGGCGCCGGCGCTGGCCGCCGGCAACTGCGTGGTCATCAAGCCGGCCGAACAGACCCCGGCCTCGATCCTGGTGCTGATGGAGCTGATCGGTGACCTGCTGCCCCCAGGGGTGGTCAACGTGGTCAACGGCTTCGGCGTCGAAGCCGGCAAGCCGCTGGCCTCGAGCAAGCGCATCGCCAAGATTGCCTTCACCGGCGAGACCACCACCGGCCGGCTGATCATGCAGTACGCGTCGCAGAACCTGATCCCGGTGACGCTGGAGCTGGGCGGCAAGTCGCCCAATATATTTTTCGCCGATGTCTGCGACAAGGACGACACGTTCTTCGACAAGGCGCTCGAGGGCTTTGCAATGTTCGCGCTCAACCAGGGCGAGGTCTGCACCTGCCCGTCGCGCGCACTGATCCAGGAATCGATCTACGAGCGCTTCATCGAGCGCGCCCTCAATCGCGTCGGTGACATCAAGCAGGGCGACCCGCTCAGCCCGAGCACCATGATCGGCGCGCAGGCCTCGAGCGAGCAGCTGCAGAAGATCCTGTCGTACCTCGACATCGCGCGCCAGGAAGGCGCCGAGGTGCTGGCCGGCGGTGCACAGGCCAAGCTCGCAGGCGAACTGGGTGCCGGCTTCTACGTGCAGCCGACCGTGCTCAAGGGCAACAACAAGATGCGCGTGTTCCAGGAGGAGATCTTTGGCCCGGTGGTGTCGGTGGCGACGTTCAAGGATCAGGACGAGGCGCTGTCGATCGCCAACGATACCCTGTACGGCCTGGGCGCCGGCGTCTGGTCGCGCGACATCAACACCTGCTATCGCATGGGACGCGGCATCCAGGCCGGGCGCGTATGGACCAACTGCTATCACGCCTATCCGGCGCATGCGGCGTTTGGCGGCTACAAGCAGTCCGGCGTCGGGCGCGAGAACCACAAGATGATGCTGGATCATTATCAACAGACCAAGAACCTGCTGGTGAGCTACTCGCCCAAAGCGCTCGGGTTCTTCTAGGGCGGCGCATGGCCCAAGTAGCACGCGTCAGCGCCACCGAGGCGGCACTGGCGCTGATCAGCCGCCTGCAGCAGAAGCACGGGCCGGTGATGTTCCACCAGTCCGGCGGCTGCTGCGACGGCAGCGCGCCGATGTGCTTCCCGCGCGGCGAATTCCTGATCGGTGATCAGGACGTGCTGTTGGGGAACATCGGCGGCCAGCCGTTCTACATCGGCGGCGCGCAATTCGAATACTGGCGCCATACCCACCTAATCATCGATGTGGTACCGGGGCGCGGCGGCATGTTCTCGCTGGAAGGCCCGGAAGGCGTGCGATTCCTGACGCGCTCGCGCCTGTACACCGATGCCGAATCGTGCCAACTTGAATCGCAGCCGCTGCACATCGGGCCGGCAGCAACGGCGACGGCGCTATAGCGGCACGAACTGCGCCCGTCGCGCTGCCGGTTTGGTCAGCAGCATCTGCACATCGCCGGTCGCACGCTCGATGAATCCGCCCTCGCAGTAAGCCAGGTAGAAATCCCACATGCGCACGAAGCGCTCCGGATAACCCAGCGTCCGCACCTGCTCGCGGCGCTCGAGCAAGCGCGCTCGCCAGGCCCGCAGCGTCAACGCATAGCTCGGGCCGATGTCCTCCAGATTGAACAGCTTCAGGTCGCTCACGCGTGCCACGGCGGCCAGCATCGAGCTGATTGACGGGATGAAGCTGCCGGGAAAGATATAGCGCTTGATAAAGTCCACCGAGCGCAGCGCCTGGGCGTAGCGGTGATCCTCGATGGTGATCGCCTGAACCAGGGCCATGCCGTCGTCGGTCAACAGTTCACCGAGCTTGCGAAAATAGGTGTCCAGGTACTGATGCCCAATAGCCTCGATCATCTCGATGGATACTAGCCGGTCGTAGCGGCCGGTCAGGGTGCGGTAGTCTGCCAGCAGCACCTCGACGCGGTCGGCGAGCCCCGCCGCCGCGACGCGCGCGCGCGTCAGCTGGTACTGCTCTTGCGAGATCGTGGTCGTGGTCACGTGGCAGCCGTGGTGGCGCGCCGCGTGCAATGCGAAGCCGCCCCAGCCGCTGCCGATCTCGATCACGCGCGTGGCCGCCGACAACTGCAGCTTGTCGCAGATACGCTCGAGCTTGCGGGTCGAGGCACGCTCGAGCGACTCCTCGCCGCAGGCGTACAGCGCCGAGGAGTACATCAGGTTGTCATCGAGAAACAGCCGGAAGAATTCGTTGCCCAGGTCATAGTGCGCGGCGATGTTGCGCCGGCTGCCAGCCAGGGTATTGCGCCGCAGGGCCGCCCAGCCGCGCATGATCGCACCGCCGATGCGCGCCAGCCCGCGCTCCATCGCATCCAGCCGGTCGCGATTGCGCACCAGCATGCGTACCAGGGCCACCAGCTCATCGCAATCCCACAAGCCGTCCATGTATGCTTCCGCCGCGCCGACGCTGCCGTTGAGCGCCACGCGACGATAGAATTCCGGATCATGGATGCGCACGCAGGCGCGCAGCGTCGCAGCCGAGTGCATCGCCGGCGCAGCAACGCTCATGGATTCACCGCCCTCGCGCAGCAGTAGCGCGCAATCCGGCAGTCCGCGCAGCAGCTCGAGCACGCGCGCTCGCAATACGCGCTCGAGCCAGCCCGCGCGCCGCGGTGCGCGTGCCAGCTGCACGACGCCCGCGTCGCTCACGGCTGCCCGCCGCCGGCGTCGCCGTGCGGGCCAATGCGCAGGCTGGAAGGAAAGGGCCGTAGGCCATGCACCACGCCAAGCCATGACAGCAAGCTCAATCCGTAGTAAGTCATGTCGAACTCCCACCAGTGCAGCCCCTGGCGCGCGGCGCCCGGATAGCGGTGGTGATTGTTGTGCCAGCCCTCGCCGAAGGTGATCAGCGCCAGCAGCCAGTTGTTGCGGCTGGCATCGCGGGTGCCGAAGCGGCGCGAACCAAAGCGGTGCGCCAGTGAGTTGATCATGAAGGTGGCATGAAACAGCACCACCGTGGAGATGCAGAATCCCCACACCACCAGCTGCAGGCCGCTGGTGCCCAGCTGCGGCCGGGCCGCACCCAGATAGTGCCCGAGCATGAACAATGTCACCGCCAACACCACCGGCATCAGGATGTCGAAGCGATCGAGCAGCCGCAGTTCCGGGAAGCGCGCCAGGTCGCGGATCATGCTCCAGTCGGTGCGAAACCCGCGCGGCGTCAGGAACCAGCCGACGTGGCTCCACAGGAAGCCGCGCCGCACCGGCGAATGCGGGTCGAGTTCACCCTCGGCATAGCGGTGGTGGTTGCGGTGATGCGCCGCCCACCACAGCGGGCCCCGCTGCACGCTGCTGGCGCCGATCGCTGCGAACACGAACTGCACCGGTCGCGATGCGTGGAATGCGCGATGGGAAAAGTAGCGGTGATAAAATCCGGTGATGGCGAACATGCGGATCGCATATAGCGCTACCGCGGTGGCCACTGCAAAGCCGCTGACTCCGACCCAGATCACCGCGGCACAGGCCAGGTGCAGCGCGATGAATGGCAGTGTGCGCAGCCAGTCGATGTGCTGGACGTCGTCATCGGGCACATTGCCGGCGCTGCAGTCCAACCAGCGCGCCAGCGCCGTGCCGACTCGCCGCGGCAGCGCAGGTGGGGTCTGCATGCTCGCTTCCCTGCACGTTATTGTCACTGCCGGTGCACTGCCGGTCGTGCACCGATCCGCATTCGCCTCCCTGGCGGTCTTTGCCGCCGGCCGCCTCATTGCAGCACGCAGCGGCCAGCCAGCGGCTGGCCGGCCGCGTGCTCGATCTCGGCCGGCGCCGCATCGTCGCGCCGTTCGGAGCGCGGGAACCATATCGTCTCGCTCAAGTTGCGGCCTTCGGCATCGCAAATATTGCTCACCCCGCTGTAATCGCGCAACTCATGCGTCGCGCAGCTATAGACCCCCAGGCGATGCACGACGCCGTCCCCGGTATACAGCCAATGGCTCTCGCGGTACAGCAGGCGGTGGCCGGCGGGCGCATAGGCATAGCCCTGGTAGAAATCGCCGGCCTGGCACCGTGCACCGAACTCGATCGGGGCCATGCAGGCGAGATAACTGCAAGCGTGCTGCATATATACATTAGAACGTCGGGCACCGGGCGGCGGATGCACCACCGCGCGCTTAAGCGTCGAATGGATGGCGCAGTACGATGGTCTCGTCGCGGTCCGGCCCGGTTGAGATCAGGTCCAGTGGCACCCCGACCAGCGTCTCGATGCGCTCAAGGTAGCGGCGGGCATTGTCCGGCAGCGCGCTGTGCGCGGTGAGCCCGACGGTACTGACCTTCCAGCCTGGCAGTTCCTCGTATACCGGCTCGATATCGTTGTAGGCGTCGGCAAACAGCGGCGACTCGGACGTGGTCTCGCCACGCACGCGGTAACCGACGCATATCCGGATCGTATCCAGTCCGTCCAGCACATCGAGCTTGGTCATGCACAGTCCCGAGACGCTCGAATGCACGATCGAACGTCGCAGCGCGATGGCATCGAACCAGCCGCAGCGCCGCCGTCGACCGGTGACCGAACCGAACTCGTGCCCGACGCGCGACAGGTGCTCGCCGTATTCATCGAACAGTTCGGTCGGGAACGGCCCGGCGCCGACCCGAGTGGTGTAGGCCTTCACGATGCCGAGCACGTAATCAAACATGCACGGTCCGACACCGGTGCCGGTGGCTGCCCCGCCGGCGGTGGTGTTCGAGGAGGTGACGAACGGATAAGTGCCGACGTCGACATCGAGCATCGCGCCCTGCGCGCCTTCAAACATGACATTGGCGCCCGCCGCGCGCAGCCGCGCCAGCGCCTCGGTGACATCCGTCAGCAGCGGTCGCAGCCGCTCCGCATATTCGAGCTGCTCATCGAGGGTACGCTGGAAATCCACCGGCGGCTGCGCGAAATAACGCTGCAGCACGAAATTATGGAAGTCGAGCACCTCGCCGAGCTTGGCTGCGAAGCGATCGCGCTGGAACAGGTCGGCGACGCGCACTGCACGGCGCGCCACCTTGTCCTCGTACGCCGGGCCGATTCCGCGACCGGTGGTGCCGATCGCATTGACACCGCGCGCCGACTCACGTGCCCGGTCGAGCGCCACGTGCGAGGGCAGGATCAGCGGGCAGGCCGGGGAGATGCGCAGCCGGTCGAATACCGGCACGCCCTGCTCGATCAGCATCTGCGATTCTTCGAACAGCGCCGGCAGCGACAGCACCACGCCATTGCCGATGAGGCAGCGCACACCGGCACGCAAAATGCCCGACGGGATCAACGACAGTACGGTCTTGCGGCCGCCGATCACCAGTGTGTGGCCGGCATTGTGACCGCCCTGGAAGCGCGCCACCGCCGCGGCGCGTTCGGTCAGCAGATCGACGATCTTGCCCTTGCCCTCATCACCCCACTGGGTGCCGATCACGATCACGAAGCGCCCCATCAGGACCGCACCATGTAGAGGATGGCGAGACCCAGCAGCATGCTTGCCAGACCGAAGATACGCATCTCACGCTCTTCCATGGATGCCATCCTGGCCAGCAGCCGCTTCATCGCCGGCGGATTGATGAATGGCATGACGCCTTCAATGATGCACACAATCGCGAGCGCAGCCAACAAGTCGGTCCAGTCCAACCCCACGAGTCACCCTAAAGACAGATCAGCGCCCGGTAGCGCTGTGCAGGTATTTGAAGAATTCGCCTTCCGGTGCGATGACCAGGATATCGCCGTCGCGACCGAGCGTATTGCGGTACGCCTGCATGCTGCGGTAGAAGGCGGCGAATTCTGGATTGCGGGCATAGGCCCTGGCATAGGCGGCGCCGGCACGCGCATCCGCCTCGCCGCGGATGTGCTGCGCTTCGCGCGTGGCATCGGCCAGGATCTCGGCCCGCTTGCGCTCGGCATCGGCGCGGATCTTCTCCGCGTCGGCGATGCCGCTGGCGCGCTGCTGCTGCGCCTGCGCGACCTGGCTCTGCTGCATACGCTGGTACACCGCCGCCGCGACGTCATCGGTCAGATCGATGCGCTGCAGCTGCACATCGATCAGCTGCACGCCGAATTCCCGGGCCGCCGCGCCGATGGCGTCGAAACCGGCGGCGCTCAGCGCGCCGCGTGGATCGGCGATCACGCGCACCAGCGGCTGGGCGGCTACGGCGCTCTTGAGGCGGTCGCGAATCACGTCGGCGAGCCGCAGCCCGACCATGTCCTCATCACCGCCGGTGGCCTGGAAGAAGCGCGCAGCGTCGAGCAGCTGCCACTTGAGATAAAAATCCACGCTGAGCGACTTCTGGTCACCGGTCAGGAAGCTCTCGCCCGGATAGGCACGTGTGAGAATGCGACGGTCCAGGATGTGGACCTCATCCAGCGGTGATTTCAAGTGCAGTCCGGCTTGATACTGGGTGCCCTCGATCTGGCCGAAGCGCGTGCGCAGCGCGACTTCGCCATCGCTGAGGATGTAACAGGAGCGCCACAGCAGCAGCGCGAGAAGCCCGACGCCGAGCCACAGCAGCAGGCGCGCGGACATCAGCGGTCCACCCGGTCGCGCCCGCGCTCGCCCGGTTCCGGACGATCGCTGCTCACGCCGCCGCTGGCCGGCGCGGCGGCGGCGGGGCTGGCGGCGGCACCGGTGGCACCGGTGGCAGCGGGACCTGCAGGGCCGGCAGCGCCGGCAGCGCCGCTACTGGCGGCTCCGGACATCGGCGCCCCCAATATTGCGGCCCCTGGCAACGGTCCGGGCGTCACGGCGCGTAGCGCCTCGACGAGCTTGTCGAGTGGCAGGTAGATCATGCTGCCGTTGCCGTTCTTGGCGTCGATCACGATCTTGCGCGAGCGCGTCAGGATAGCCTCCATGGTGTCGATATAAAGCCGGCTGCGCGTCACTTCCGGCGACTGCGCGTACGCTGCGGCAAGCTGCGTGAAACGCTCGGCCTCGCCGTCCGCATTGGCAACCGTCTGTGCCGCATACACCTGGGCATCGGCCAGCTGGCGCTGCGCCGCCGCCTGCGCCTTGGGCACTATGTCATTGGCAAACGCCTGCGCATCGGCGATCTCGCGCTGCCGATCCTCGCCCGCCTTTTCGGCATCGCGCTGCGTCGACAGGATCGCATCGGGCAACTGCACATCGGTCATATTGACTGCGGTGACAGTGATGCCGGCCCGATAGCCGTCGAGCATCTGCTGGATTCGCGCCCGGGCATCGGCAGTCACTTGGCCGCGCGCACCACCGCTGAGCAGCGATGCCATGTCGTGCTGCGCCACCAGCGCGCGCACCACGCTCTCCCCGCCCTGCCCCAGCGTCAGCTGCGGATCGCGCAGCGAAAATAGGTACCGGACCGGATCTGCAATCCGGTACTGCACCGACCAGGCGATCTCGAGCAGGCTCTGGTCGGCGGTCAGCATCAGCGCTCTGGCGTCCAGTCCCTGGATGCTGGTGACGTTGAGCTTCTGCATGGTCTCGATCGGCCACGGCCAGTGCCAGCCATGTCCGGGCTGCTCGATCCCATCGTAGGCACCGAAGCGCTGCACCACGCCACGTTCGGAAGACTCGATCTGGTAGTAGCCGCTCGCCAGCCACACCGCGACCACCAGCAGCAGCAGTACCGAGGCAGCGGCAGCGCGGCCGCTTCCCGGCCGCCACAACCGACGCATGCGCTGCTGCCAGCGCCGCAGCATTTCATCGAGCGACGAATCAGGCGGCGCGCCGCGTGGCGGCGGCCTGAGTTTATCTTCGCCGGGCTGGTTCCATGCCATGGCGGGCGCTCAGCAGGGTAGTGTCGCGACCAGCGGCACTGCATCCGATTCAGGTTTCGGGTCAGGCGTTGCAAACGCCGGCAGGCCAGGCAGCGGCTGAGGTTCCAGCAGCTGCACGCCAGGCAGCGCGGCCCACTGCGCCAGCTCCGTTGCCGGCAGTTCGACCAGCAGTTCGATCGCACCGTCCGGCAGCGCGCGCTCGTCACGCACCACATCGGCCGCATACAGCCGCGCCCGCAGGCCGCCTGCGGCCGGCGGCAGGTGCATCCACAGGCGCTGCACGCTCAGGCCGAGGCGCTCGCCGATGGCCTCGCGCAGCATCGCAAGCCCATCACCCGCCGCCGCACTGATCCATACCGCGCTGGCGTTGCCGTCACCGCCACGCTCGAGCCTGGCGTCGAGCTGCAGCCGGTCAATCTTGTTATAGACGCGCAGCTGCGGGATCTCGCCGGCATCGATCTCCTTCAGCACAGTGTCAACCTGATGAATGCATTCATCGCGATGCGGATCGCTGGCGTCGACCACATGCAGCAGCAGATGCGCTGAACGTGCTTCCTGCAGCGTTGACTGGAAGGCAGCCACCAGCTCGTGCGGCAGTTCGCGAATGAATCCCACCGTGTCGGCCATGACCACCGGCGCACCGCCGGGCAGGCGCAGCCGCCGCACCGTCGGATCAAGCGTGGCGAACAACTGGTCGGCGATGTAGACATCGCTGCCGGTGAGCGCATTGAACAGCGTCGACTTGCCGGCATTGGTGTAGCCCACCAGCGCCACCGAGGGCACCGGGATCTCGGCGCGCGCATTGCGGCCGGTGGCGCGCTGCTGCTGCAGGCGCTCGAGGCGGTGCGACACCGAGCGCATGCGCGCATTCAGCAGCCGTCGGTCGGTCTCGAGCTGCGTCTCGCCGGGACCGCCGCGCATGCCGATACCGCCTTTCTGCCGCTCGAGGTGGGTCCAGCCGCGCACCAGTCGGCTCGCCTGGTGCTTCAGTTGCGCCAGCTCGACTTCAAGCTTGCCCTCGAAGCTGCGTGCACGGCGCGCGAAAATGTCGAGTATCAGGCCGCTGCGATCGAGCACGCTGACGCCAGACAGCAGTTCCAGATTGCGCTGCTGGCTCGGCGACAGCGGATGGTCGAATAGGATCAGCCCGGCATTCTCGGCGCGCGCCACCGCGGCGATCTCCTCCGCCTTGCCGCTGCCGACGAAAAAGCGCGGATCAGGGCGCGAGCGACGTCCGTTGACCCAAGCTACCGCAATGGCGCCGGCCGAGCGGGCCAGTTGTTCAAATTCCTCAAGGTCCTCGCGCTTGACCGGTCCGCCAAGCCCGAGGCGCACGAGTACGGCGCGCTCACCGGCGCGCGGGCGTTCGAACATACCTCTGTCTGCTTCGGCGCATCATTCTGCGGCGGGTTCGGCGACG
>Ga0182030_10001553_pt1 | contig 47492 bp, 40 predicted proteins | sample 812S3MmetaG_FD_121299 | JGI IMG/M metagenome (GOLD analysis project Ga0182030, IMG submission 121299) | Permafrost microbial communities from Stordalen Mire, Sweden - 812S3M metaG (Illumina Assembly) | ecosystem: Environmental > Terrestrial > Soil > Wetlands > Permafrost | place: Sweden...
CGGCATGCGCAACGCTGCGGTCAGCGGCGTCACCAGAGGTGACAGGCCGGCGCACCCTAGGATGATCGCCTCCGCATGATCGTCGGCAATGGCTCGCCGCGCCTCAACGAGAAAGGCTTGGGCAATCGCCGCATCTTCGTCCTCGCAATCCAGAACGTCGACATCGATCGCCCGGACCGGCCAGCAGCGTTCCTGCATACCCAGTTCGCGAACGACACGCTCTGCTTGAATTCGGGTCCTGCTCGGCAACGTAACGATCGAAAATTTTGCAGCGATAAGCGCTGCGGCGAACAAGGATGCCTCTGTCATGCCCACGACAGGTCCGGTTGCGGCTTCACGCGCGGCATGGATGCCGGTGTCGCCAAAGCAGGCGGTCACATAACCGTCGACACCGTCACGCTCTCCAGCGAGCACTTCCTCGACTACGCCGATGGAAGCAATAGCCTCCTCTATGTGACATTCGACCGATGCCGTGCCCAATCGGGGCTCCGCGGCCGATATCACGGTCCCGGCAGAAGCAACCGCGCGTCCCAGCAGGAGATTGCGTTGAGTAAAGATCGCGTTGGTGTTGGGATTTATGATTTTAATATGCATCAGGTCGCCTCTCCGATCGCGCCGATAGCGCAGTCTTCGGGGTGCCAGCTCACCGCAACCTCGGTGCCACCGACTGGAGCGAAACCGCCAACGGATGCGGTAAAGTCGCCGATGGCTGTCTCAAGGACGATATCGGTATGGGCCCCTCTGTAGGCAGCCGACTGTACTTGCCCTCGCAGACCGAACGATCCCCCGTCTGGCAGCGGATTGATGGCGACACGCTGAGGGTGAATTGCCGCGAATGCACGGGAGCCGATTAGCGGCGAGTTTGGTCCGGTCCAAAGACCGCATAGAATATGACCAGCGACGTCCAATCGAACTGTTTTGCCATCAACGGCACGCACGGTTCCGTCATATATATTTGTCATCCCCATGAAGGATGCGACGAAGCGGGTCGCTGGCCGGTCGAATATCTCGGCCGGCGTCCCCAACTGTTCGATACGGCCGCGATTCATCACCGCGATCCGATCGCTCATTGTCAGCGCTTCCTCCTGGCTGTGGGTCACCTGGATGAATGTCGCCTTCAACTCGCGCTGCAAAGCACGAATCTCGACCTGCATTTCCCGGCGTAATTTCTCGTCGAGGGCGCCCATTGGCTCGTCAAGCAGCAATATTCTGGGTTCGGTAACAAGTGCGCGGGCAAATGCGACGCGCTGTTTTTCACCGCCGCTCAACTGGTGGACTTGGCGATTATATTTGTCAGACAACCGGACCAGTCTGAGCGCCTCTTCGGCCTGCCGTCTGCGGCCTGCGGGCATCACACCGCGAACCTTCAACCCATATTCGACGTTCTGCCCCACCGTCATATGGGGGAAGAGAGCATAATGCTGGAACACGGTGGCCACTTCACGATGGTTGGCGGGCAGGCCGCGTACATCGACCCCAGCGATATCGAGACGCCCGGCGCTGGTTGGTGTTTCGAAACCTCCAATGACGCGCAGTAGGGTTGTTTTTCCAGAGCCGCTCGGCCCTAGAATGGTCACGAACTCTCCCTCCTCGACTGCCAAGGAAACATGGTCCAACGCCGTGACGCTGCCGTAGCGATGGACGATATCGATCGCCTCCAGTGCCGGGCATGAGAATTCGACTGAAGCCTGGGGGTGAAGGATATTTGCCATGGTGCTCAAGACTTCACCCGCCGCCCTAACAACCAAACCGAAAGAACGCTGAGCGCAATGCTTACGATGGCGATGATCGTATTTAGGCAGTAGATCAACGAAACATGCGAGCCGCGCGACATCGTCTCGGCCCAAGTAAAAAGCGGCAAGGTCTGTGTGTGACCAGCGACAAATATACTGCGCGGCAATTCTGTCAGGGACAGCAGGAATCCGAACATCCCGGCAGTGACCACACCCGAAGTCAGCAACGGCCTTTCTATATCCCAGAACCGACGCCATGGGGACGCCCCCAGATCTGCAGCGGCCTCAAGAAGTCGCACATCGAAACGGCTGCTGACGACCAGCATGCCGATCAGTGCGAATGGAAAGGCCCAGATAAAATGAACCAGGATGAGTGACCAGATGCCCATTTTTAAGGTCAGGAACATCTTGTAATAAATGAAAACATCGATCCCGACGACGATGCCGGGAACGACCAAAGGCAAGAGAAAGGCCGCCAACAACGGCGCCCGTCCACGCTTAAGGCGAGGCAGGACCCTGCCGACCAGCGTCGCTGAAATCATGCACAGGGTGGAGACCGCGACAGCAATTTCCAACGAGACGATCAGCGGATGGAGCCAACGGGTGTCGGTGAACAGCCCGTAGTACCAACCCAGCGTGAACGAGCCGGGGAGTCCGGCTAAAGGGTCGGAGCTGATCGAAAGCACCCCCAGCCAGACCACCGGAGCATAAATCAGTGTGGTGATGCCGAAACCGGCGATTAGCGTCAGCCAGATTGCAATCCCAATCAGTCGTGCCTCGCGGCGCGCCGCCCTGTGGGCAAAATTGTCGAAGGTGGCGGCAGTCACGCCGTAATCCCCCGGTCGGCGATGCCGCGTGCCAGCGTCATGCGCTGGCGAAACAGTAGAAAGACTGCTGCAAGCACTGCGGTCAGCATCAATATGATCGTCGCAAAGGCAGCCGCGCCCGCATAATTCATCGCCGTCGACAGCGACATCACGGTGTCGGCGAGATACTCCTTCTTTCCGCCACCCAGAATGGTCGGGACGATGCTGTCGCCCATGACGGGGACGAAAGTGAAGATGACTCCGGCGATAATCCCGGGCATCGCAAGAGGAATGACGATATTGCGCAGCGTAGCCGCCGGCGTGGCCCCCAAATCCGCGCTCGCTTGGATCAGTTCGTTGTCGATCAGCAGTATCGCCAAATAGATCGGCATCACCATATTCGGGAAATAGGGACCGACTAGTCCGAGATAGACCGAGAAATCCGAGAACAGAAGCCATTCGATCGGTGCGTCGATCAGATGGAGTTTCATCAGGGCGGCATTAATCAACCCCGTCGACCCCAGAACTCCGCGCCAAACCAGCGTCCTTGCCGATGGATCCAGGAAGAAGGGCACGGTAAGCGCCATGAAGACAAACTGGGTTAACTTTTGCGACTTAGCGCGTTTGACAAGCCACAGGGCAAACGGAAACCCCGTGACTAGGCAAATCGCTGTGACTATCCCAGCGGCGGTCAGCGTACGCACTACCACCTCCCATCTGCCGCTTTCTACGATATCGCGATAGGCGTGAAGTGAGACGGCCCAAACGATGTGAAGGCCTCTGGCCTTCAGCAAAGAAAGGACGGCGGAAATGATCACCGGCACGATCACGCCGAGGCACCAGATGAACGCGAAAATATAAACCGGCGCGCGCTCGGACGACAGCCATTCCCTGGCCGCGGCGAAGTGTCGGGCGAAACCGCCTGCCTGCGACGTAGATCGGGTTCGCTCAAGGAATTCACTTGTCATCGGGAGCGCGGGACTGCTCATATTGTTAACAATTTGTGCAAGCTTAGTACGGAGTATATCCGCCCACCAGACCGGATAGAGTCTCGGCTTGCGATCTTCTCCGACTTGACGCTCTCAGCCATTGGCCGATCGTTCAGCTGGAGTGGTAACCGCCGCCAGACGATGCATTGCGTCAGTATGGGCCGCTACCGTGACCGGCGCATATTTCGGTGGATCGTTCGGACCTGAACAACCGGGTAGGCAGGAAATGAGATGGTCGGGATTACCGTCGAAGAAGAACGGCACGGAATAGCGATCGCGTCCGGACAGGTTGATCACCCGATGTTCGGTCGAACGATATCGATCATTAGTCCATCGGGCAACGATATCTCCCAGATTGACCACGAATGAACCTGTCCGAGGCGGTGCGTGAAGCCAACCATGCGCAGGGTCGTTAATCTGAAGACCGCCGGCATCATCTTGGAGCAATACTGTGATAGCGCCCCAATCGGTGTGAGCGCCGCATCCCTTCTCACCGGCATAGGGCTTTACCGGTTGTTGCGGGTAATGCAGCAGGCGAAGCAAAGCTACCGACTGCGCGCAAAAGCCATCGAAATAATTCTCTGCCAAGCCCAAGGAGAGCGCGAGTGCACCCATCAATCGGATCGCGAGTGCCAGCATCGCTTCGAAATATGCCTCCATCACCCGGCGAAACAGCGGGGCGCCACTCGGCCATTGGTTAAGACCAATATTCGCGTATTGCAGGCGGACGACATGATCAGCTTCAACCTGCTCGACCCCCAGATCGTAAGCCTCCTTCAGATCCGGAAACCCGGTCCGCTCCAGATCCTGGCCGCCCATCGGCTCGAACCCGCGATTGCAGGCGGAACGACTGCGACGGACTGACATCCTGTCTGCGAGTGGGAGAGCAAAGAAGCTACGAGACTCGCGAAAAACCGCGTCGACGAGAGGCGCCGGGACATCATGGTTCGCAATATAGAAGAAGCCTTTATCGAGACAGGCTTGGCGAATCTGTTGTGCGACAACTTCACGATCGGAAAGTTTCGTGGATTTCAGCTTTGCAATATCGATCAACGGCAAAGCGGATATCGGAATTGCTCGCGCCGTCGGATAGCTCATCGCACGACACTCACCGGCGAAATGACGCCCGAACTCAGACCATCGACAAACTGCTTCATATGGCAATTGTGGCACGCTGATCGGATCGTCTCTAACATCGCTGGATCGTCCCGTCTGACGGTCACCGGGAAATGACCCGTAGCGGAACTATTGCATCCTTCATGCCAACAAACCGGCTTGGTTATTGTTCTTGCAAACAGAGAGTTGCCGATATCATTGTCATTTATTGTTGACAATATTCATTGTCATAGTGTGCAATATATAGGCATCCAAGACCAATTTGCTTTGCTTTTAATCACTCCTTGGATGGGGCCGATCCGCTCGAAATCGATCGGCAGACGAACGAACATCCACCGCGGCTCAATGACGTTTGCGAGCGATGATCGCTATCGGTCCGCCACCGTCCGGACCCTGGTGCTCGGCGCCACCAGAGACGAACAAATCGGTGCGCCCGATTGCAGCCGCAACGACCCCTCCGACCATAGCACGCGCGTGCCGTGTGGCATTGATGTCGCTATCATCCGACATGATGTGACGATTGCCTCGAATCAATCCGGAACGTGAGGCCTCTGCCTTCGCCAGAACGGCATGAATCCGTGACCGCTCATCTGGCGGCAACTGGTCGTCTTCCACAATGCCGACCGATCGCAATGCAGATTTTACAGCGGGAAAATCGATCGCGTCCTGCATAACTGCATGTCCGATAGTCAGGTCGCCACACCACTCGGAACTGTTGCCCATTACTACGATTTCGCTTCGCATCAACTCAATGCCGGCTGAAGCGCTCGCGCAGCCCGACCACAGCGAAAAATTACGGTTAATGTCTGCCTCGGTCAACACAGACCCGTCTATCTCCCCCAAGGCGACGGCGACACCGAGAGCAGACGCGCCGCGCGATACGCCCATAGACGCATAAGTATCCTTGGTCGCTACTGCCAGCCCGCGGCTTTCCGCATCCGCGACACGGGCATTGGTCAGGAGGGGGCATTTGACCTGAACGAAATGGACCGCGTCCTGGATGCTCAGCGATGCCCTAGCCATAGCCTCCCGAACCGCGGCAGCCGTCGCATGGACCTGAGCCAGACTACCGATTTCCTCTGGCAGAATATCGCGGGTGAAGGCAGTTCCGATCGCCAGTGAAGGCAATCCGTCCTGCGGTAACGACGAAGCACAAACGGAAAACACTAGAAAATGGGGCGATATTCCCCCTTCAGTTCCACCAGACATGATCAGCGATACGCGATCGCCGGCTTCTGCTGCCGAGCAGCCCAGTCGCTCAGCCAGCATCACCTGCAGAACGGTAACGGCGTAAGCCCGCGTGAAATCGTTCACGCAGCCATTTCCCTCGGTCTTACCGAGTATGGCGACTATCGAACCCGGTTGGATGTCGTCCTGGTCCAGCAGCCGGGTGATGCCTGATAGATCGCCAGGATGACCCATAGGCACAAGGTCGACGCGGCATCGCCGATTTCGGCGCATCCCGGCGTCAATACCGCGATCGGTCATACTGTCAGCTCCCTGGCCGAATTCATCCAGTGAAGCTTAAACGCATGGGAGACACCAAGGCCTAGCATCGTTTTCCGAGTGCACCGACCGCTTTTTTGCAGCACTCTTGGCCAGTCATGCTACCCTCGCTCCAATTCCGGAAGGTGAACGCGATCGGAGAGAGTATGTGACTCAAAGCCAAGGACACGGAACGCTTCATCAATCGCGATCGCGCTCTTTCGCTTATTTCGAAGCGGTCGCACAGCATGGCTCAATGCGCAAAGCGGCAGGAACTCTGAATGTCGCTTCTTCCGCCCTCAATCGGCAGATTCTCGATCTGGAGGCAAATCTAGGCGTGCATCTGTTCGAAAGACTGCCGCGCGGCGTCCGGTTGACCAGCGCGGGTGAGATGTTGTTGGGTCATGTCAGGCGCATGGCGCGCGACTTCGAAATGACCCGCTCACAAATCGAGGATTTGCGGGGCTTGAGGCGGGGTCATGTCCGTGTCGCCGTGATTGAAGCAAAGGCAGAGTTGATCGGCAGGCTGATCGTCGCGTCCCAGAGAAACCATCCCAGAGTCAGCTTCGAGTACAGCGTTACCGGAAGCCGTGAGGTCGTGTCGGCCGTTCTCTCGGAAGAGGCCGATATAGGTTATGCTTTTAATCCGCCTACGGACCGAGGATTCCAGGTGATCGCCGAAAGGGGCGAGACCCTTCATGCCATCATGGCTAGCGATCATCCGTTGGCCGGAAAATCCTCGTTGCGACTCACCGACTGTTCGGGATACCCGTTATTGCTGGGTGATGAGAGTCTCGGTGGGCGGCGCCTTATCGACGCTGCAGCCGAACAGGCCTCCTTGCCGCTAGACCCGATCGTAACCGGCAACTCGATTGAGGTGATGAAAAGGATTGCCGCTGAATGCCAAGCGATATGTTTTCAGATCGGCGTCCAACCTGAGGGGGAGCTACAACTGAAGGCGATCCCCCTGACGGACCGAGGGCTTCGCGGACGATTGGTCATCGGCGTCAAAAAAAATCGCCAACTGCCAAGCGCTGCGGCCGTTTTTCTAGAAAGCATGAAGGCCGATCTTCTTAGCTCTCCAACGCATGATACCTGATCTCGGCGGCAGTTCGACGTCTCCTTCCAGCGATGCAAAAAAACGGCCACTGCTGGCGGAAATCAGTGCTATCTGGTGACGCCCGGCATACGGTTAGGCTGTCTGACCGTAATGTTTCGGCACGCGATTGCACTGCCAGTCAGCGGCGTGCGGTTATGATCAGGAAGCGCTATGAATATCCACGCCAAAACTGAAACTTTCGAGGAGCCGCCGCTTGTTTGTGCCGCATAATCCCCCGACGATCGCATCGATTGGCGCGCCCTTGAGCTGGGGCCTGGAGATCGGGAAACCGAAACGCATGGTCTATGTTTCGGGCCAAGTGGGCGCAGACCCGACCGGCAAAGTGGCGAATGGGTTTCTCGCTCAGGCAAAGTTGACCTGGGACAATGTCGGCGCGGTCTTGCGCTCGGCGGGGATGTCGTCGGCCAATATCGTCAGAACCGGAATTTTTATCACGCCCTCAGTCGATATGACGCCTGAAGCCAAGCTCGCATTCAATAAGCTGCGGACGACGTTCCTGGGGGAAAATCGGCCTGCATCGACGATGATCTGTGTCCATTCGCTGATGGACCCATCCTGGCTGATTGAAATCGACGCCGTCGCGGTCGAACTCTAAGTCGGATACCAAAATGGAGTCACCAAACGCGAGCGCCATAGTTGAGATGGCCAAATCTCTGGGGATCGACATCCCCGAGGCGTATCGCGAGAGTGTAATTGGGAACTTCCAAAGACTGATGGTCGAAGCAGCTCTGGTCATGAAGGCTCAGATCCCCGGCGACGTGGTTTCCGCAGAAGAATTCGAGCCGTGAGCGATATACTTGCTCTAGATGGGACCGCAATTGCTCACGAGGTCAGACGGCAGCGCATTAGTGCTGCCGTCGTCACAGATGCCTCACTGGGACGCATTACCGCGCTCAACGAAAGTTTGAATTGCTTTACCTCCGTTTTCTCTCGAAATGCGATGAAGGATGCCGATGCGGTCGACCAAAATATCGCCCGAAACTTAGACCCCGGTCCCTTGGCCGGCGTCCCGTTTGCGGTCAAGAATCTCTTTGACGTCAAAGGCGAAACCACGCTTGCCGGCTCGAAGATATTGCGGGATTTGCCTGCAGCTTCGCAGGACGCCACGGTCATCGCTCGGTTGAAATCGGCTGGGGCGATATTGGTCGGTACAAACAATATGGATGAGTTCGCTTATGGTTTTACAACGCAAAACGCACATTACGGCCCGACCCATAATCCCCACGACCTAGAGAGATCCGCAGGGGGGTCGTCAGGCGGATCGGCAGCGGCCGTAGCTGCAGGCATAGTCCCCTTCAGCCTAGGTTCCGATACAAATGGCTCGATTCGCGTGCCCGCCGGCTTTTGCGGCGTCTTCGGCCTCAAGCCGACATTAGGTCGGCTGTCGCGCACAGGCGTTTACCCGTTCGTTCATGCGCTGGATCATGTCGGACTTTTTGCGCGGTCGGTTCGCGATTTGGCGCTTGTTTACGATCTGATGCAGGGGCCCGATCCGGAAGACCAATTTTGCCTGCAACGGCCGGTCGAACGCGCCCTGCCCACCCTAAGTCACCCCATAGCAGGTTGGCGAGTGGGCATGCTCGACGGCTGGTTCCATGCCGGTGCGACCCCTGAAGTGCTGGAGGCAACGGTCAAAGTTGCATCTGCGCTGGGCACATATCGAACTGTCACTCTATCCGGCGTCGCAGAGGCAAGAGCCGCTGCTTTCTGCCTGACAGCCGCCAGCGGCGGTGCGTTTCACCTAAAAAACCTTTTAACGCGGCCTCAGGATTTCGATCCGGCTACGCGTGATCGTCTATTTGCAGGCGCCTTGTTACCGGGCGCCGTTATCGATCGCACACACCGAATTCGCCGCGCCTTCAAGAACCAACTTCGGACCATATTCCAAAATTATGATGTGCTGATCGCCCCTGTCGCACCATCCACAGCGCCGCGCTTGGATCAAACGACGCTACAGTTGGGCGACCGCGAAGTCCCACTTCGCCCCAATATTGGGATTTATACCCAACCGCTTAGTTTTATTGGCCTGCCGATCGTATCCGTGCCGGTCAACCTACCGAGCGGTTTGCCGATCGGTGTGCAGATCATCGCTGCAGCATGGCGGGAGGAAACCGCTCTGAGGGTTGCGGCCGAACTTGAGCAAGTTGGCGTCGCGAAGGTGCGTACGCCGGCATCGGCCTGGGCCAATAGGGAGATGCGCAGTGATTGTTAACGATCCCTCAACCCTCGCCGATATTACGGCGGCATTCGAACGCTACGAAACAGCGCTGATTCAAAACGACATAGCCGCGCTCGATGCGTTCTTCTGGAATTCGCCGCTCACCCTTCGCTATGGCGTCGGCGAACGGCTCTATGGATACGAGGCGATCACCGCTTTCCGGCGGGCACGCTCGGGCGGATCCCCCCAACGCACGCTCGGTACAACGGTTATCACCAGCTTCGGATATGATTTTGGTACCGCAAACACCGAGTTCCATCGAACCGGCGAGCAACGCATCGGCAGACAAAGTCAGACCTGGGTGCGGACCGCGGACGGCTGGCGCATCGTGAGCGCCCACGTATCGCTCGAAGCCGAGACACCATGATGAATTTCGTAGCTGGGCGATGACTAAAAAACGCCCAGCATGTTTACACATGCCTAAATTATGCGCTCCATCACTTATCATATTGTACACAATTTTATAGGCGCGCTCGCAGCCGATTTATTTTCAGAGGCCTTGGCAAACAAGTCTGCTGGCACATTCTGTGCATACCCGAAAGCGACGACCGAGAGAGCAGCACAAGGGTGATCGGATGGATGACTGGACAAATCAGGGTTCGGGACCGCTCGTCGCGCCGGAACGGCTGAAGCAGCTCAGCGTCCGGTCGGATCGTCGCGGCCTGATCCAACTTTTCAATCAGGTGGCGGCGCTCGCCGCGACATCGACGCTGATCGCTGTCGCAAACGGCACGTGGTGGGTAATCCTGCCATTCATGACACAGGGCATCGTGCTGAACTGCCTCTATGCCGGCCAGCATGAGATGTCGCACCGCACGGCTTTCCGTTCACGCGCGCTCAACGCCTGGATCGGTGAGATCATCGGCTTCCTGATGATCCTGCCGGCGCAGTGGGACCGGAAGTTTCATTTCGCGCACCATCGCAATACCCAGAATCCGGCCAAGGACCCCGAGCTGTTGGCTTACGGCATCTACGATATGAAGGGCTGGCGGATGAGCCTCTCAGGTTTGCCGTTCGGCTGGGGCCAGGTGCAGGCAATGGTGTCGGCCGCGCGAGGAATTTTCCCCAGCTATGTCTGGTGGCTGAACGATTCGGAGCGTTCGCTGATGGTCCGAGAGGCGCGCTTCCATCTCGCGGGATATGCGATGATCCTTCTGCTGTCGCTCGGATTTCAGTCCTGGATCGCGCTCGAATATTGGCTGGGTCCGCTGCTGGTGATGAAGGTCTTCTATCAGTTCCAGAACATGGGAGAGCACACCGGTCTCGGCTACGACCCCGACACGCTCAAATGCACGCGCACCTTGAAGGGGCCGTTCTGGATGCGCTGGCTTGTTTGGAACATGTCCTACCACGCGGCGCACCACACCTATCCCAGCGTTCCCTTTCATCTGCTACCCACGCTCGACCGTGAAATCCGCCGCAAGACCAACGCCGCTGAGGCGACGACACGCGGCTATATACAGGCGCAGATCGATGTCGTGCGTGGCTTTCGCCGCGCCGAAGCAGCCCGGCAGGAGGCCGCCGCGTGAGCGACGCCCCGCCGCTCAAGCTCGAGATATTCCAATCGCTTTGGGCTATGGAGTTGAGGCGGCCGGACGGTGTCGAGGATTCCGATGAGGCGATCTTCGAAAAGATCGTCGGCGCCGGCTATGACGGCGTCTGCATCGATCTCAGCGTCACCGACATGGCGCGGGCGCGCCGGCTGAAACCGCTGATCGATCGGCACGGGATGGGCTGCACGCTGACTGCCTTCCCGGCGCGCTTCGCCGATTTTCCGGAAATTCTCAGGCTGTCCCAGGAACTGGAGGTCCGCTACCTCGATATCATCTGCCAAATCATGCCGGTGGAAGTCGCCGCCGGGGTGCCGGTGCTGTTCAGACTGATGGAGATGGCCGAAGCGGCGGGCGTCGAGATGCATCTGGAAACACACCGCAACAGCCTCTCAAATGACATGTTCGCGATGTTGCAGTTCCTCGATTCGGTCCCCGATCTTCTGATCAGCGCCGATCTTTCACACTACGTCCTCGGTCGGGAGTTCTACCTTCCGCTGCCCGAGATTACACAGAACCACATCGACCGTATTCTCGATCGTGCCGAATCGTTCCAAGGTCGTATCGCCTCGAACCAGCAGATACAGTTGCCGGTCGCCTTTCCCCAGACCAAGCCTTGGCTGGATCTGTTTCTCGCTTGGTGGGAGCGCGGGTTCCGCCTGTGGCGCAAACATCGCGCGCAGCGGCCCGGCCGCGTGCTCAATTTCCTCTGCGAGCTGGGTCCGACCGATTATGCCATCACCGATGCCAATGGGTGGGAACTGTCGGATCGGTGGAGCGACGCTTTAATTTTGCGCGACCATGTGAAAGCAATTTGGGCCAGACTCGAGCGGGAAGACACCGCCTGAGCCTAGCCCAAAATCTGGTCCGTCGTCAGAACGTCGTCTGTACTTTTACACCGACCGTCAGCGGCCGCACCGTATAGCCCTCCTCGTTATAGTTGACCGTCGGACGAGCGATGATCGTGTGATCGTTGAGCAGGTTCTTTGCGTAGAGCTGAACTTCCAGCGCATCGATATCGATGCCCACATTCGCGTTCATCACGCCGTAGGCGGGCTGATAATAGTCCGGATCGGTCGTCAACGTCGTACCGTGCGACGGCCCGACCTCGGTATAATCGATGTGGGCGAAGCCGGTGTACCCGTTGCCTACTGCGAAGTTGTATTCGATCGAAGGCGTCAGTTGATAACGCGGCACATCCGGCACCTCCTCGCCGACGGCGACGACGCCCGCGAGAAGCGGCGTCGTCGCCGTGAACACCGAATGTGTGATGCTGGCATTCATGCCGATGGTGAGCCCCTTCATCAGGCGATACGTGAGCTCGGCTTCGCCGCCGTAGCTTTCGGCGTTGCCGGCATTCTGCACGACGTTCTCGCCGCAGGAGCCGGCAAGCGGAATGGACTGCTGGATGTTCGTCCAGTCGACATAGAAGGCATCGACGTCGTAGCTCAGATTGCCGTCCAGCGCCCGGCCCTTGGCGCCGGCCTCATAGCTCCACAGCTTATCGGCGCCGTATTTGGTCGGTCCGCCCGGTGTTGTGTCGCCGAAAGCGGCCAGCAAGGCCAGACAGCCAGCCGTACTGGCCGGTCCCGTCGGGCCGCCGATACGGTAGCCCTTGGCGATTGTCGTATAGACCGTGTCGTTAGGCGAAATGTCGTAGGAGAGCGAGAATTTCGGCGTTGCCGCATAGCCCTTCTGGGTCAGGGTGAGCGGATTGGTCAGCGAGCCGGCGTCGTAGATGCCGCCGCTCTCGCGGAAATAGCTGATATGGGAATATTCGTACCGTATTCCCGCCGTAGCCTTCAGGTTCGGGATGATTTCATAGTCCGCCTGGGTGAACCCGGAAATCTGCACCTGGTCGAGTTTATCGTGGTCGAAATAGATCTCGTCCCCGATAGTGGCGGTCTTTTGGAAGGCTGGGAAATAAATCGGCGACACCGGCGACTGCGGACTATTGATGCCGAAGCCGTAGATGTTTTGGAATTCTTGCGAAATTCCGTATGAAAACTGATTGTCGTCGCGGTCGGAACGCGACGCGTCGACATAAACGCCTGCGATCCAGTTGAGCGAATGGCCCATGAATTCGGCGTTGTTCGAAGTGGCGCGGATTTCCTGAGACCAATCGTAGGTATTGTTCTGCCGGAGTACACGGTCGGGCGTACCAGCAAGGATCGTGTCGTCGGCCGCTGTATTAGGAACGAATCCCGGAACGCCGGCCAAGTTCCCGTCGACGAAAGCGGTGGCGAACGGCACGTCGTTGAACACGGTTCCGTCAGTCTGGAACTTGAACTGGCGATAGAAATAGCCGGTCACCGACGTCAGGTCGAAATCGCTGAATGAATCGACGACCTTTAGGGTCGGCGTCACGACCTCGTCTTCGATTGGTTCGCGCACCTGCTTTTCCGTCGCGAAAAGGCCGGACTCGCTATAGAAGACCGGCGTATCGCCGCTATGGTCATACTGCGCGAAGATCGTCGCCGTGACGACCAGGTTGTCCATGGGCTGGAACTTTGCTGTCAGCCGTCCCGTGTCCCACAGCTCCCAGTTGATACCAGAGTGCACCAGCGCACCGGCTTGGGTGAAGTTGTTGACCGGCATCGCAGGCGTCGACACTTGGGCGTACTGGTTGATCCAGCCGCTATTGTAACCCTCCTGTGCCGCGAAGCGGATCGCGAGCTTGTCTTCGACGATCGGTATGTTGGTGACCAAGGTGCCGACATAGTTACCTGAGGCATTGGAGGTGCCGGACGCATCCAGCGTCACGGTGGTTTCATATTCATTGAACTTGGGCTGGTTGCTGATGATGCGCACTAGGCCGCCCATCGCGCTGGCGCCGAACAGCGTGCCTTGCGGACCGCGCTGCACTTCGATCTGGCTGATGTCGACATATTTCGGGTCAACGGCGCCATCATAGATGTTGCTTTCCGTCAGCGACGTATCGTCCTGGTAGAGCGCGACCGTCGCCGATCCGGACTGGGAGCTGATGCCGCGGATCACGATGTTCGATGAACCCGGCCCGACAGTGCCGCCCAACACCGAGCTGCCGACATTGAACGACATGCCCGGAACCGTGCGCGCAATATCCTGGAAGTCGAGCACATGGTTCTGCGTCAGCGCATAGCCGCTGAGAACCGAGATGCTTTCCGGAATCTTTTGAACATCTTCAGATCGTTTGCGGGCTGTAACGACAATCTCTTCGGGCTGATCGGACGTAGCAGATGCGGCGGCCTCCTGCTGTGCCGCGGCGGGCGTAGGCGCGAAAAGAAGCGCCACGGCGAAAAGATGAGGCAATCCAAGATAAACTGACAATTGGCGCATTTTTTGCCTCCGTTGGCTTTGTTGCAATCCTTGGTTCAGGTCCGGAAGAGATTTCCTGTTTGGTGCACTGCAAAAAGCACGCCAATTTGCCGCGAGGGCTGCAGCCCGGACATCTGCGCCGTCGTCGTCAAGGCCTTAAGCCTGCGGCTTTTCGGGCGGTGTCTAAAACGGAAGCACATTGCCAACAACTGCCTATTCGATGTGCACTAAACTCAAATACATTGTTAACAATTTGGTGCGCGGCGACCGGTCATTCTGCCTGTCGCGAGACCGGCATCATTCCTGCATGTCTCTGGGATGACCTGGTCCGGCTTGACCGGATCCCAAGCGACAGGAGGGACGAGATGACCGAAAAGAGGCAAGAGCCCCCGACTCACCCTGGAGCCCTGACAAAGCGCCGCCCGTTCGACAGGCGGCGCTTCATGCGGGGTGCGGGACTGGCGATAGCCGCCGCCGCAGCTGGCGAAACGCTTTTCCCTGCACGGCCGCGACGCGCCAGGGCTTCCGCACCGAATGACAATATTGTGCGGGTCCTGGGCGTCACCAACGGCATGCCCAATAGCTGGCAAGAGTTCGAGAAAGATACGGGGCTCAAAGTCGAGTGGACGCCCTTGGGCGACGATATCGGTATCTTTCTGCACGAGATGATCGCCAACGACGCCGGCGATCATTACGACGTCGTCACCAGCCTCAGCGGTACCTACGAAATGCTGATCGACCAGGACCTGCTGCTGCCGATCGATACAGCGAAGCTCAGCCATTGGGCAGGAACGCCGCAGATTGTGCGCGACGCCGCGCCGTCATCGCCCAACGGCAAGAACGTCTGGGGCATGCCGTTCCAGATCAACGCCGACGCCTTTGCCTATTTCTGGAAGGATTTGGGCGAGCCCAACGCGCCGGCCGAAGTATCCTGGAAGCTTCTGTTCGACGATGAGCGCACGAAAGGGAAAGTCGCGCTGGACATCGGCCTGTTCTCGATCCCCTACTGCGCGATCTATCTAAAATATCACAAGATCGTGGACATCAAAGACATCGCCACGATGACCAAGAGTGAGTGCGAGAGTGTAGCCGACTATCTGATCGAACGAAAGAAAGCGGGACAATTCCGCACGCTCTACAAGTCCTTCGACGAGCAGGTGCAGCTCTTGGAGAACCGCGAGGTACTGGCGATCAGCTGTTGGGAACCGGCGACCCGCGCGGCTCAGGCCAAGGGAATGGACGTTGCCCACGCCTACACCATCGAAGGCTACGACAAGTGGTCCCAGAACCTGATGATCCCCGCCGCGGCCAAGAATCGCGGCACGGTCGACAAATCCATGGCGCTGATTGACTGGTTTATGGGCGGAGCCTACGCCGCCGAGAAATCATCCCAAGATGGCTATCTCACAGCGCGGGCCGATCTCGGCATTACCTACGCACAGCAGCATGGCTGGCCGGCGGAAAAAGTGGCGGCAATTCAGGCGACCGTCGACAAGATGAACGTCAAGTTCAAGAAGGATCTCTATTGGGACCCCGGCTATACACCGAGCTTGGAATTCTATGAGCAGGCCGCCGCCCGCTTCCGGAACTGATCGCGGCCGCGATGCCGGATCGGCCGATCTTTCGCGGCATGACGCGGGCCGAACTCGACCGCGCATACGATAGTCGTGCCCAGGTTCGAGAATCCGCAGCCATACTGGAGCGATGGGCTGAAGCCAGCGCCGTGCTGTACCGATCTGTGCCGGTCCTGCGCGATTTGCGCTACGGCTCAGGTTCGCGCAACCGCCTGGATTTCTTCCCCACGAACCGCCCGGGGCAGCCGACCCTGCTCTTCATCCATGGCGGCTATTGGCAATGGTGCGATAAGGAAGGCGAAGCGTTCATCGCACGCGGACCGCTTGCCCACGGCGTGAATGTCGCGATCGTGGAATATACACTGTGCCCTGAGATCAACCTGGACGGAATCATCGCGGAGATAAAGGCCGCCCTGGATTGGCTGGTCCCGCGTCTTGGCGATTTTGGGGCCGCGCAAGACCGGCTGGTCGTCGCCGGCAGTTCCGCAGGCGCCCATCTGGCCGCAATGCTGACAGGCAGACCCGATGTCGGGGCGGCGCTGTTGGTCAGCGGATCTTATGATCTGGAGCCGATTAGGCTGTCGCGCTACAACGACGCCATCGGAATGGATGTCGTTTGCGCGGACCGCAACTCACCCATATGGCACTTGCCAGCTCGTGCCGGGCCGGTCTGCTTCGCCGTCGGTGCTGGCGAACTGCCCGAAAAGATCCGTCAGACCGACGACTATCACGCCGCCTGGATACAGGCAGGGCTGTCAGGCTGGCTAGTTCATCCAAATGGCACCGACCATTTCACAATCATGGATGAACTGGCGGAACCGGACGGCAGGTTGACCAAAGCTCTTCTGCAGCTGCTGGGCGAAGCGGCATACGATTGACCAGGACGTACCGCGTCAATAAACGCCGACGAAGGGTTTGCGTACCAGAGCGCTGAGCGCATGGCCGATCAATGTGGTCATATCGAAAACAGGAAGCCCAACCGCTTCCTGGACGGCATAGGCATAGGGAGGCAAATCAACGCATTCGAGCAGGATTGCGCCTACGTCGGGATTATCCGCCACCAGCCCTTGAGCCACCTCGACAACCTCGCCCTCAACCTTCTCGAAATCGAGTACACCGCTTTGATCCCCGACCGCCGCGCGAAAGTGCGGACGACCATCCATCGTGGCCAGCACGGTGTCGATTTTCGCTCCGCCGGTCGCCAGGCGCAGATGTTCGTCTTTGAGACTCTTCCGGCTCGAGGCCATGATCCCGATTTTCCGATCGGGGCCCAGCAAGCTTGCGATCAACGGCAATTGAAGCAAACTGGACATCAGAACCGGCACCGGTAGAGCCCGGGCCATTGCTGCTTGGTGAACAATCATCAAGCCGCAATTTCCCGCGACAGCACAGGCGCCCTTATCGACAAGCGCCCTCCCCGCATCGATGAAGCTTTGTCGACTGTCTGGGTCGTTGAGACCGATCAGACTGCGGATATCGACACCCTTAACGACCTCATAAATAACCGGGTGCGAGAAAGTCGTCGGGTTTCCCGGTGTCCCCGGTGGGCAAGGAATCTGCTCGTCCAGCGCAATAATCCCGATCGGCCGGCCATAACTCATCTGCTGTTTGCGCGCCCGATAAATCAAAGGAAGCTCCTAATCGCCGGAATCGGCAGTCCGACGACTGCCAAGCATAGATTAGCAAGTTAAATCAGATTGATGAATGCCATCTAAGCAAACCGCGTACGAAATGTTAAAGACAGAACATGAGAGGCTATAGGGCGGCGGACATCAGTCGATGCTGGATGGTTATTCGATATTGGTTACCGGCGCCTCGGAAGGGATAGGCCGCGGCATCGCGCTGGCCGCAGGCAGTGCCGGCGCCAGGGTCGTTGTAAGTGCCATCGACGCTTTGGCGGCTGAAAGCGTCGCGGGCGAAATCCGTGATCGCGGTGGCCAGTCCACCTTTATCGCCTGCGACGTAACCCGCAGAGACAACATCGAGGGCGCCGTCGCGCTCGCCCGGGAAACCTTCGGCCGGCTGGACGCTATTGTTCACAATGCTAACCTGACCGGCGCTCGCGCCCGGTCGGTCGAAGATATCGGAGACCAAGACTGGAAGTTGCCGCTCGATGTCGGATTGCGGCCAATCTTCTATTCGGCACGCGCTGCTTTACCCGCCTTGATCGAAAGCCAGGGCTGTATGATCGTGCTCACCTCGCAGTCGGGTATCGACGGGACAGCGATCCTGCCGGTCTATTCCGCCGTGAAGGGCGCTCAACGCGCACTGGTGAAAAGCCTGGCCCGCGAATGGGGCCCGCTAGGCGTGCGCGTCAACGCCGTCGCGCCCTCGGCGATGACACCAGCACAAGAGTCTTATCTAAAGCGCGAGCCCCATATGCGCAAACATCTTATCGCGCGCTCACCCCTGCACCGGATGGGAGACGCGGAGAGCGACATCGGCCGGGCTGTCAGCTTTCTGATTGGGCGACAGAGCAGCTTCGTTACGGGTCAAACAATGGTCGTAAACGGCGGCGCCTTGATGCTTTAGCCCTACTTTCCGTCCACACTGAACACCAGAAGCGCATTGCCCGCCGGGCCGTAATAGCCGCCGCCGGAATTCACATAGAGCATCCCGCCCGACACGATCTCGCCATATCCGGTGACCGCACCGCCGTGGGCGTGGCCGCCGTTGACGGCGTCGAAGGCGTGGCCGGTGTCGAAATCCCAGGTCACATGGCCGTCGGCGGCGGCATAGGCCCGAATATGGCCATCCAGCGAGCCGGAAAACACGATGCCGGGAATGGCGACCGGCGCCGCAGGTTGAGCGCCGGAGCAGCTCAGCGTGCCCCAGCCGCAGACCGGCGGCACGGCCGGCGTGTGCCACAGCTTCGCGCCGGTAGCGAGAGAAAGCGCAGTCAATCCACCCTCGGGATGAGGCTTCTCGGCGGCCGACGGAATCGCCACGCTCGCCTTGATGTCCGAGATCGGGACATAGAGCCGGTCGCCGTCCGTCGTGATGCCGTGCTCCACCCCGCCATAGGCCCCGCCAACGCCCAGCCGGGTCTTCCAGACGATCTTGCCGTCATGATCGGGGTCGAAGGCGAAGACCATGCCGCTTTTTTGCCCGGCCAGCAGAACCTGCTTCCCGTCGGGCAGGGTCTGCAGCACGGTCGCGCTGCCGAAATCGATATCCTGGCCAAGCGTATCCGGGCAGTTTCCCGTGCCGACTTTTTGGCAGACGACATAGATGTCCTTGGCCGTGCCCTGGGTCGCCCACAGGCGCTTGCCTGTCGTGAGGTCGAAGGCCATCACCGCATCGCTGGTGCCGGTGTCCGGGCCGCTATAGCCGTTGCCGGTGCCGACATAGATGCGGTTGCGCTTTTCGTCGATCGTCGGTGACGCCCAGGTTCCGGCGCCCGAGGGGCCAAGCCCCTGGACGCCCGCCGCATTGATCTTCAGCTTCTCCGGCTCGTTGGGGATCGTATAGGCCTTCCAGATGATCTTTCCGGTGGCGGCGTCGAAGGCGACCAGTGCGCCGCGGAAGGTGCAGCAAGGATAGGCCGGATCGACCGCTGCCGATTCCTCGCCCGACGACACTGGCGCATAGAGCCGTCCCTTATAGAGCCGAGGCGACCCGCGGACCTGTGCCAATGGATGAGAGTCGGCCTTGACCGTCCAAACCGGCTGGCCGGTCAGCGCATCCACACCATGAACGGAGCCCGTCATGTCGCCAAAGAAGGCCATCAGCTTGCCACCTGCCGGGCCAACCCCGATCGCGCTCTTAACCGGCGCGCCAGCGTCCAGCGACCAATAGGTGCAGCCCGTCCGGGCGTCGAGCGCGAAGATCATGCCGGTGGCACTGGGCACGAATAGCAGATTGCCCATGCGTGTCGGCTGGCCCACGGCCTCGCTGCCCGGATAAGCGAAGGCCCATTTCAGCTTCAGCCGCGGCACATCGGCGGCGACGATGCCAGGGTTGGGGTCGAAGCGCGTGTTCTGCGGATCACGCCCCCAGCTGCCCCACTCGGGACCTCCCTCCCCGGCCGATGCCGGCTCCTTGCACATATTTGCGTGCGGATCGGGCTTGGGCCAGGCGCCGGGGTTCTTGTAGGTCAGGAAGATGACGAGTTGGGCTATATCCTCGGGGCTTAAGCCCTGCGTCTGCTGGCGCATCGGCCCGGTGGTCAGCGTGGCCTGAACCTGGTCCGAAGTCAGATGGCTCAGCACATAATGGGGCGGGATGCGGCCGGTCGGATGATCGTGGCAGACTGCACAGCGCTGCCCGAAGAGTTCGGCCCCGCGTGCGGCCGTATCGATTGCCGCTTCGGTACCTGCGCGCGCCGTTCCGGCAAGCAGAGCGAATAGGGCGAGCCCAAATCCTACAAAACGCTTCATCGCAATCCCCTTCACCCCGCCGAAGTTTTCCACGGCAGCTGTTATTCTATGCCTTACGCCGGATATGCGGTCAGCTCATCGCTCAACCAGGCCGCCTTTTATGCCAAGCCTAGCCATGGGATGCCTTCAACCCAAGCACCAAGTGGAGAGGCTTTTAATCCGGCGTTTTAAGCTTATCTCCGGTCTTGTTTTGGAAGTCGCTGGCGTCATGGCGTTCGGGCAACTGACCGGAAGGCTCGCCCCAGGCGGAATTGACCATACGCCCCCTCTTTACCGCCGGCCGTTCGGCAATTTTATCGGTCCAGCGTTGGAGGTTTTTATAGTCCTGGACTTGCAGGAATTCGGCAGAGTCGTTGTAAAGCTGGCCTTTTGCCAGCCCGCCATACCAGGGCCAGACGGCCATGTCGGCAATCGTATAGGCATCGCCGGCCAGATAGGCGCTCTCGCCAAGGCGCCGGTCGAGGACATCGAGCTGCCGCTTTGTCTCCATCGCAAACCGGTCAATCGCATATTCGATCTTCATCGGCGCATAGGCATAGAAATGTCCAAACCCGCCGCCGAGGTAAGGGGCGCTTCCCATTTGCCAAAATAGCCACGACAGGCATTCTGCGCGCGTCGCGTCTTTAGGCAGGAAGGAGCCGAACTTCTCAGCCAGATAGAGCAATATCGCGCCGGATTCGAATACCCGAATTGGTGTCGGCCCGCTGTGGTCAACCAACGCCGGAATCTTGGAATTCGGGTTCGCCGCCACGAATCCGCTGGAAAACTGATCCCCTTCATTGATCCGAATAAGCCAGGCGTCGTATTCGGCACCCAGGTGGCCAAGCGCCAGCAGTTCTTCCAACATCACCGTGACCTTGATGCCGTTCGGCGTGGCAAGAGAATAGAGCTGTAAGGGATGACGGCCGATCGGGAGGTCTTTGTCATGCGTCGGGCCCGCAATCGGGCGATTGATGTTCGCAAACCTGCCGCCATTCTCTCTATTCCAGGTCCAAACCTTAGGCGGTGTGTATGCGGGCGTGTCGGTCATGTCTCGAACTCCTGTGTCGGGCGGACGCGCCGGTATGCCCGGTCTCGTTAAAATCTGGCCTTCGCCGGTGCTGCCGTCCGCGACTATAGTGACTTTAGCAATCCTTAGTCGCAACGACATATCTTTAACGGAGACTATTCCCATGCAAGCGCAACCACTGGCTGGAAAAGCCGCCTTCATCACCGGCGGCTCCGGCAGCATCGGGTCGGCAACGGCGAAGCTGTTGGCCAGAGACGGTGCGGCCGTCCTGATCATGAGCCGGGGTGAGGATGGGCTGCGCAAAGTTCAGGCGGACATTCTGCGGTCAGTCCCCGATGCACAGGTCGAAATCCATGTCGGTGACGCCAATTCGGTCGAGGATGTCCGCGCCGGTCTGGATAAGGCCTTTGCCATCAGAGGGCGGCTGGACATTATCGTGCCGCTGGTGGGCGGTGGGCCGTTTAAGCCGTTCCTGATGCTGGATGTGGAAACTTTTCGGAAGACACTGGATCTTTGCATCACTACCGCATTCATCGCGATGCGATATGGCGCGCCGATGATGAAGGAAGGCGGCTCCATCGTCTGTATTTCATCCAATGTCGGAAAGATGCCCTTCGCCTATCTGTCAGCCTACCACGCCGGGAAAAGTGGTTTGGAGGGATTGGTCCGCGCGGCGGCAGAAGAGCTCGGAGTGGCCGGCATAAGGGTCAACGCTGTCCGTCCCGGCCTGACCCGTACCGATGCCTCCTCGATGATGTTCACCGAAAAAACCTTCCTCGACCGCTATACCGAGCAGACACCCCTTGGCCGCTGCGGCGGAGAACCCGAGGATGTCGCGAAGGCGGTCCGGTACTTGGCAGGACCTGACTCATCCTGGGTGACTGGCCAAAGCTTCGCGGTAGACGGTGGCCACGAATTGCGCCGTAACCCGGATATGACCGATCTGGTGACGCAGATGTTCGGCCAGGCAGCGATGGATGCGGTGAAGCGAGGACAATCGCCCGATTGATCGTTGAGGGACTTCACAGTCCTTCCAAAATTGTGCGAAGGGCTTTGATATCGGCGGCAAAGCGGTCAGCCCGACACCGATTTCTGTCGGGCGTCGGGCAACTGTGTCCGATCACTATTGCCAAGAGTGCGGCGTCTATTCTTCTTCCTGCGCGCGTCGTCGAATTTCCGCGACGGCGATTTGAACAAATGCATCGACCGCGACCGGCAGGCTGGCGTTCGCGCGCATATACAGGCCCAATTCGGTGAATACCGGCCCACGATCCTCAAGAGGAACGTGAACCAATGTGCCGCCGCGAATCTCCTTCTCAAGGCCGATGCGTGACATGAAGGCGATGCCAAGATTGCGCTCAGCCAAATTCTTCATCAGTTCGATCGAATTTGCTTCAATAGTCGGCGTAATCGCCCGGCCAGAGTGAACAATCATAGGGTGCATCAATGTCCGTATCGAAAGCTGCGTATCGGACATAATCAGCGGAAAGTCGGCACAATCGGCAATTCGAACTTTCTTCTTAGAAGCCAGCGGATGGTCGGGCGTTACGACCGCCCCCAACTGAAATCGTCCGACCGCAAGTTGGTGAAGTTCCGGATTGCGCGGGAGCGAGAATGCCATACCTAGGTCGACGTCTCCGTTGAGAACGGCAGCCGGGACGTTCAATGAGCCGGCGCTCATAACGCGGATCCGCACGCGACTGTGCTCTCGCTGCATTTGTCCGATGACGCTCGGCAGAAAATCCGCACTTAATCCTTCAACTGCGGTGACCTCGACACGGCCAGTTTTGATCCCCTTAAGCGCATCCAATTCCGACCGCGCGCGCTCGGCGTCGCGCAGCACGATGGCGACATGGCGAGTCAAAACTTCGCCCGCGGACGAGAGTTTCAGTCCCCCTGGCAACCGCTCGAATAATGGCGTTCCAAGCTCGGCTTCAAGTTTCAGAATTTGCCGATTGACGGCTGACGAAGCGACGTTCAGGCGACGTGCCGCCTCACGGATCGACCCGGCCTTACGCACTGCATCGAAATAACGGATTGCGGGGGAATGAATGCGCATATGACTCTCTATCGACAATCGGGGTCAGGCCGGAAGCAGATGAGCTGATAATAGCGCATTATTCGGCTCGATTCTGCAGTGCACCATTTATTCTCAAAATATACCAGATTGATATCCACATTTAATGGATTGATATCCAATTATGTTGCAACTTCGCGCAGAGACCGTCAAACTGTTTCGGCCGTTAACCGATGGCAGAGGGCATGGCAGGTATGGATTCTCGCGCACCTCGAGCGCCCCAGAACAAGGGCATGTCGGCCGTGCGCGGAAGGCTATTCGCCTTTGTCCGCGAACCGATGGGGCATGGCGACGGCGGCTCTTACCGCTACATCGAAGACGGCCTGATTCTGATCGACGAAGGAAAAATCTGTACCGTTGGCCCGGCGGCGACACTGGTGGCGTCTTTACCTTCGGATTGTGCCGTCGCCCATTACCCTGATTGTCTAATCATGCCGGGTTTCATCGACCTGCATATCCACTTGCCTCAAGTGCAGATGATCGCATCATTCGGCGCCCAATTGCTCGATTGGCTGGAGACTTATGTATTTCCGGCTGAGGCAAAATTCGCCGACCCCGTGCATGCCGCAACAAACGCACGATTTCTGATCGACGAACTATTCCGTAGTGGAACCACGACAGCTGTCACCTTTGGGTCCGTTCACCGCCAATCGGCCGAAGCCCTCTTTGAGGAAGCGGATCGCCGAGGCGCCTGCATGATCGCAGGTAAGGTCATGATGGATCGATCGGCTCCCGATTCGGTCCTCGACACCGCTCAGACATCATACGACGACAGCAAGGCGCTGATTGAGCGATGGCACCGGCGGGGGCGGTTGCGCTACGCGGTCACGCCCCGATTTGTGGTTACGTCGTCGGATGCCCAAATGGCGGCGGCCAAGGCGCTGTTCGACGAATTTCCCGATACGCATCTTCAGACCCACCTGTCTGAGAATCTGGGCGAAGTCGCACTTGTGAAGTCGCTCTATCCTTGGGCGCGCGACTATGTCGACATCTATGACCGATACGATCTGCTCGGCCCGCGATCTCTATTCGGTCACTGCATTCATTTGGATGACAATGAACTCGGCCGTTTATCCGAGAGCGGATCGGTCGCAGTGTTCTGCCCGACCTCTAACCTGTTTCTGGGAAGCGGGCTGTTCAATCGCTCTCGCATGAAGGAGCAGGCGACACCGATTACAATCGGTCTCGCGACCGACGTCGGCGGCGGGACCAGTTTTTCCATGCTGCGTACCGCCGCCGAAGCTTACAAGGTTCTGCAGTTGCGCGGGCAAAATTTCTCAGCTTTGGAGGCAATGCACCAGATTACGCGCGGCAACGCCGTCGCGCTGGGACTTCAATCCGAAATCGGCTCGCTCGACTTGGGCTGCTATGGCGATCTCGTAGTCCTCGACACCAGGGCGACACCCGCCATGGCGCATCGGATGGCGGCCTGGGACGGCGCAATCGAAGACGAGCTGTTTGTGCTGATGACCCTCGGCGACGACCGAGCGGTTCGCGCGACCTTTGTTCAGGGGCGGTTGGCACATGACCGAGACGACCGGAATAACATCCGACGCGAGCAGGCGGAGATGCGCATATGACCCGATCAGTCGTACGATTTCTGCTCGGCGACAAGATCCAAGAAATCGGCAACATCGATCCTACGACGACTGTGTTGGACTGGTTGCGACTGCACAAGAGGCTCAACGGCACGAAAGAAGGCTGCGCCGAGGGCGATTGCGGCGCCTGCACCGTGGTGATCGGCCGTATCGATGGTGAACGGGTGCGCTATGAAGCGGTCAATGCCTGCATTCGCTTCGTGCCGACGCTTGACGGCTGTCACCTTCTGACCGTCGAACACTTGCGCAAGCGGGACGGCGGTTTTCATCCGGTCCAACAGGCGATGGTGGACTGTCATGGATCGCAATGTGGATTTTGTACCCCAGGCTTCGTCATGTCGCTGTTTGCGCTCTATTTGAGCGAGGCCTGCCCAAGCGAGGATAGGATCCGCGATGTACTGGCTGGTAATCTCTGCCGCTGCACCGGATATGCGCCGATCATCGCCGCGGCACGGCACATGTACGAGTTGGGAGATCGCTCTACCGACGCGCTGGTGCTGACTGCCGAAGAGCTGAATTCTCGGCTCAACGGTGGGGACAAAATTGCATCGGTTTTTCTGGAAAATGCCGGCAAGCGGTACTTCGCACCCCCGACTGTTGAGTCTCTCGCGGATGTGCTCGTAGCGAACCCGGGTGCCACCATCGTGTCCGGCGCAACGGATGTAGGGCTTTGGGTCACCAAATCGCAGAAGATATTGGACAGCATCGTCTATCTCGGTGGTATTCCTGAGTTGCGCAGGATCGTCGAAACCCACGACTCTCTCGAAATCGGTGGGGCTGCAACCTTTGCAGATGCAGAAGCCGCACTAACGGCGCTCTATCCCGATTTTGGCGAGTTGCTGCGGCGCACGGGGGGATTACAGGTACGCAATGTCGGCACATTCGGCGGCAATATCGGCAACGGCTCGCCGATCGGCGATACACCTCCCGCGCTGATCGCGATCGGCGCGACGGTAGTTCTGAGACATGGAAACGAACGGCGCAGTTTGCCGATCGAGGATTATTTCATAGCCTATGGAAAGCAGGACCGTAGGCCCGGCGAGTTCATCGAACGCGTCGTTATACCCAAACCGGCTCCCGGCACGACGTTCGGCGCCTACAAGATTTCCAAGCGCTTCGATCAGGACATTTCCGCTGTGTGCGGCGCGTTCCTGGTCGAACTGAGTGGCGGAATCGTTACACGCGTACGGATCGCATTTGGAGGTATGGCCGGAACGCCCAAGCGAGCGGCCGGCGCCGAAGCAGCCCTGACCGGGAAAAACTGGGATTTGGGCACTGTTGCTGTCGCGATGGAGGCTCTGCGCGGCGATTTTACGCCGCTCGCCGATTGGCGTGCGTCGTCAGAATATCGCCGCACCGTGTCGGCGAATTTGCTGATGAAGTTCTTCAACGAAACGACGGTTGGCGATCCGCAAACAAGACTTGTCGGCCAGCGGAGAATTACCCATGCCTGAGGGAGCTCCGCCCAATTCGTTCCCCCAAATTCGAGGTGGCGTCCACGAATCTCCGGCGCACGACAGCGCACGCAAACATGTGTCCGGCGAGGCCCTGTTCATCGACGACATCCCAGAGCCGGCGGGGTTGCTCCATGTCTATCTTGGCCTCAGCGAACATGCCCATGCACGGATCAATTCGCTGGATTTGACCAAAGTAATTTCGGCGCCCGGCGTTGTCCGAGTGTTCACGGCCGCCGATGTCGGCGGCAAGAACGATGTGGGAAGCATGGGCCTGGGCGACGAACCGCTTCTTGCCGATAGGCTCGTGGAGTATGTCGGGCAGCCGATCTTCGCAGTGGCAGCTGAGACTCGCGATCAGGCCCGTCGTACAGTTCGGCTGGCCGAGATCGACTATGAAATTTTAGATGCCGTCCTCGACATTGAGACCGCCCGTCCGGGCGGCAAGCTCGTATTTTCGCCTCTGCAACTTCGTCTAGGCGATTCCGGCGCCGCCCTCGCCACAGCCAAGCACCGCCTGAGCGGGAGGCTCAAAGTCGGTGGGCAAGAGCATTTCTATCTAGAAAGTCAGGCCGCGATAGCGGTGCCCGGCGAAGATGGCGATGTGACTGTCTATAGCTCAACTCAGCATCCAAGTGAGGTGCAGCACGTTGTTTCGCGTATCCTGGCGATCCCTGCACACGCGATCACGGTCGAAGCGCGTCGCATGGGCGGCGGTTTTGGCGGCAAGGAGACTCAGTCCAATCTGTTTGCCGTAGTCGTGGCTTTGGTCGCTCAGCGCCTCGGTCGGTCGGCCAAGATTCGCCCGGATCGCGACGACGACATGATCATCACGGGCAAACGGCACGATTTCGAAATGGATTACGAAATTGGCTTCGACGATGACGGAGTTATCGACGGTGTCGAAATGGTGCTTGCCGCGCGCTGTGGTTTTTCGGCTGATCTTTCCGGTCCGGTGACCGACCGCGCATGCTTCCACGCCGACAACTGCTATTTCTATGGGAACGCATCGATACGGTCGCAGCCTCTGAAAACGAACACCGCGTCCAACACCGCGTTTCGCGGTTTTGGCGGCCCCCAGGGCGTGATGGTTGCGGAACGCATCATCGACGAAATCGCCTATGCGGTCGGCAAGGACCCGCTGGAAATCCGCAAACTAAACTTCTACGGAACAACGGACCGGAACGTCACGCCCTATCACCAAACCGTCGGAGACAATATCATCCAGGGGCTGGTCGCCGATCTGGAGCGAAGTTCCGATTATCAGCAGCGCCGTGACACGATCCGTGCGCACAATGCCACGAATCCAATCCTTCGACGCGGCATCGCACTGACTCCCGTTAAGTTCGGCATCTCATTTACGGCGACGCAGTACAATCAGGCCGGCGCGCTGGTCCATGTTTATGCCGACGGCAGCATCCAGCTGAACCACGGTGGCACGGAGATGGGGCAAGGACTCTACACCAAGGTGGCGCAGATCGTTGCCGAAGAGTTTCAAGTCGATCTCGACTGTATCAGGATCACGGCGACAAATACCGGCAAGGTGCCAAACACATCTGCGACCGCAGCGTCGTCAGGCGCTGATCTGAACGGCATGGCGGCCCAGGCCGCGGCGCGCACGATAAAACAGCGGCTCGCAGCATTTGCAGCGGAAAAATGGGGCGTAACGCCGGAAGATATCGTCTTCGCAGCAGGGACAGTAAGCGCCGGGACCGAGAGTCAAACTTTCACCGCCCTAGTCGGCCAAGCCTATCAATCGCGGATTTCGCTATCGGCCACGGGTTACTACAAAACGCCGCTTATTCATTGGGATCGTGCCGCAGGCCGCGGCCATCCATTTTACTACTTCGCGTACGGGGCAGCCGTGGCGGAAGTGACGATCGATACACTGACCGGTGAGTATCGGGTCGACCGTGTTGATATTCTGCATGACGCGGGACGCTCGCTGAACCCGGCAATCGATCGCGGCCAGGTTGAGGGCGGCTTCGTCCAGGGCATGGGATGGTTAACCACCGAAGAACTATGGTGGGACGACAAAGGCAAACTGCGAACCCATGCGCCGAGTACCTACAAGATCCCGGCTTGCGGCGACTGTCCGCCGATATTCAATGTTCGGCTTGCCGAAGGTATCGAGAATCGGTCCGAAACGATTCACCGGTCCAAGGCGGTCGGTGAGCCGCCATTGATGCTGGCGGCCTGCGTACTCCATGCCCTGTCCGATGCGATCGCCAGCGTGGCCGATTACCGCCTTTGTCCGCGGCTCGACGCCCCGGCGACACCGGAACGCGTGCTATTCACAATAGAAGACCTGCGCCAGCGCAACGCCACCGGGAAGCCCGAACCATGACTGGCTTGGGCGATATGTTGCGACAATCCCTGGATGCTGGGGAGCCGTCGGTCATAGTGACCTTGGCCGAAACGCGCGGCTCGACACCGCGTGAGGCGGGCGCACATATGCTGGTCTTGAGCACGCGGTCGATCGGTACGATCGGTGGGGGACGGCTCGAATACGAGGCCATCTCCGCAGCGCGACGCTTGATCGAGAGCGGCGCCACAGACCACGAAATGGAGATTGCGCTTGGTCCATCCATCGGCCAGTGCTGCGGCGGCCACGTCAGCGTGCGGTTGGAAAGAGCAGACCTGGGAACGTTAGAGCGTATCGACCGTCTTGAGCAGAATGAGCGTGAGGCACTGCCCGGCATATATCTGTTTGGTGCCGGACATGTCGGAAAGGCTATAGCGAACGCGCTGGCTCCCTTGCCGATGAGACTGGTCTGGGTCGACAGCCGGGCCGAAGAGTTTCCCGATCCGATGCCAAACGGCGTAGTGCGGTTGGTGAGTTCCGACCCGGTCGCCCGCCTTCGTGATGCGGAGGCCGGAGCCAGCATTCTCATCCTCACCCATAGCCACGCGCTCGATTTCGAACTGGCCGGAGCCGCATTACGCCGGACAGATATGGGCTATACGGGGTTGATCGGGTCTGCAACCAAACGGAGACGGTTCGAGCGATGGTATGTCGGGCGCTGCGGTACGCCGGACGATCTTGGACGGCTCATCTGTCCGATCGGAGCCGGCCTCAACCGTGACAAGCGCCCTGCGGTCATCGCCGCGATGGTTGCGGCCGAATTGCTCATTGCCACAGATCGAGCTGCCGAACGGGTAGTCCCATTTTCCGACCGCCGGAAATTTGCCTGACTGCGGGGGATTCATGTCGAGAACCGAAATTTATCTCGATCATCTGGCGTCAACGCCGATCGATGCGGCCGTTCTCGACGCAATGCTGCCGTGGCTGGGGGCGGGCGGCGTCGGAAATCCCCATGCTGCCAATAGCGCCGGATGGCGCGCGGCCGAGGCGCTGGATCGCGCGCGCGCGGAGGTCGCAAAGCTAATCGGAGCCACTGCCGGCGAGATAGTCTTCACGTCGGGTGCGACAGAGTCGAATAATCTAGCCCTGCTCGGAGCCGTCCCTGAAGGCTGGCAGGTTATTGTCTCCGCAATCGAACATCCCAGTGTGATCAATTGCCTTCCTACCCTGGCGCTTCGCGGCCACCCAACCACCAAGCTTCCAGTCGATCCTTATGGCTTCGTCGATGTGAGCCGGTTGTCCCAACTGCTGGCAGAGGGTCCTGCTTTCGTTTCGGTGATGAGTGCGAACAATGAGGTCGGCAGTTTTCAGGCGCTGGACCAGATCGCAGCGCTTTGCCGCCAATTCGGGGCTACGCTTCATGTCGATGCGGCGCAGTCGCTTTCGACTTGCGCGATGGACGTTGCCGCAACCGGCATCGATCTCCTTAGTCTTTCCGGCCACAAGCTTTATGGCCCAATGGGTATCGGAGCGTTGTTCGTACGGGACGGCCTGCCATTTCGGCCGATGTTCTTCGGCGGCAAACAACAGTCCAGGCGTCGTTCGGGGACCGTGCCGACAGCTTTGGCTGTTGGGCTTGGAGCCGCTAGCCGCTTGGCGCAGGAACGCAGGACCGACGACGCAAAACATATCTCCGTACTCAAGGGAAGACTCGATGCCGGGCTAGCCGCCGCTATTCCCGACATCCGGCGTAACAGCGCGGCAAAGGACTGCCTGCCCGGCTGCCTCAATGTCTCAATCGATGGAGTCGATGCTGCAGACATGTTGCTCGACATTCCATCTGTCGTGCTCTCGACCGGATCGGCCTGCGGGAATGGAGAACCGTCGCATGTTTTGGCTGCGATGGGACACACTGAATATGCAATGCATGGAAGCATCAGATTTGGAATCGGAAGAACAAATACTGGGGAGGAAATCGATATGGCCATAGACTTACTGACCGACGCAACGGCGCGCTGGCGACGAGCCAATGCACCGCTCAGTGCGGCTTGACCTAGTCATGTCATCTCTTTCCCAAGACATTGCGGCCCGAATATCCGAGGCCATACTGACGCATCGGCTGGCCCCGGCGACCAAGCTCGGCGAACGCGAGTTGGGCGAAGTGCTGGGCACCAGCCGGATCGTCGTTCGTCAAGCGCTGATCCGGTTGGCGGAAGATGGGCTGGTCAAGATTGAGCGCAATCGGGGCGCCTTTGTCGCCAACCCGACACTTCAAGAAGCTATCGAAGTCTACGAGGCTCTCATCCTGCTGGAGCAGGGAATGGTGGCGCAGCTTTGCGACGGCGTCGTCCCGGTCGCGCTCACCCGGCTAAACGACAATATTGCGCGCCAGCGCCATGCCACCGAAAGCGACAATCATGTCCGGGCTGATCAATTGGGACTGGAGTTCCACGCCGAGTTGATGAGCCTCAGCAATAACCGGGTGATTTCCGAAATACACGACCAGCTCAACCGCCGGTCAAAGTTGTTGCATGCCCTCTATCCTCGCGACTATGACCGCTGCCGCCTGTGCGACGATCACGAACGCTTGGTGCAACTTATCGAGCGGCGGCAGGCGCGTCGGGCACGAGACCTGATCGACGATCACTATCGCGCCATACTGCGCGGATTTCGTATCGAAGACCTACCGCATCAAGCCTTTCCTCTGGAACAGGCTTTCGCCCTCAAGGTCGCGTAAACCCAGCCCACCCGGAAGAAAATATCGTTCAGGTTGATGCCGTTTGGGCATCACGTGTCATTAAAAGCGACCACTAAAGAATTCATATAAATAACACCAAAAAATAAACGGGCTAAACCAAGTACATATTCGGATTTATTTACTTCCAAAGTAATACGAAAAATCCTCATATGTTGATTTTTCATTTGGCAAAAACGCAACCTGACGCGTTGAGGTCGGCCATATTTATTTGTATAATTATCTTGTTCGCCAATTTGGAAGGCTTGGATAGTGCCCGAAGGTTCTGGCGTTGAATCCGCGCTCTGGGACGATTGGCATGTGGTTGCCGAAATCGCCGAGCTTACCCGTCTTGGGCGAATTGCGACTCAGTTGCTCGGGTTCTCGCTCGTGGTTGAATTGGACAACCGATCGGTGATCCCTAGCGTAGATCTGGAGTCCGGCGGCGTTGCCCCCGCGAAGGTGAAATACGGCTATGTCTGGGTCTGCCTCGGCACGCCCAACCGCGATATCGTCGATTTCCCGGAATGTGCCGATCGGGACCGCTGGATAGTGAATGCAGGGTCGTTCGGCGTCGCTGTGTCGGGCTTAAGGGCCGTAGAGAACTTTCTCGATATGAGCCATCTGGCTTTTGTTCATGCCGGTTATCTGGGCGAGGAACCGCATACAGAAGTCCCGAAATACAAGGTTGCCACTCTGCCGGACGGCGGCATCGTCGCCACCGACTGCAAATTCTACCAGCCTTTGGCATCACCCGTAGCAACCGAAGGATTCGATGTCGACTACGTCTACAGGATCGTTCGGCCCTACACGATCATGCTTCACAAGGCCAACCCGATTGATCCATCCCGCAGCGACATGATTGCGCTGTTCGTGCAGCCGGTTTCGGAAGAACGCTGCGTCGTCCACATGCTGCTGGCCTATCTAAAGGATGAGCTGACTGAAGCAGCGGTGCGCCAGTTTGCACAGATGATCTTCAACCAGGACAAGCCGATATTAGAGAATCAGTTGCCAAAACGCCTTCCTCTCAATCCACGCGCGGAGGTTCCAATTCGAGCAGATGCCGCCTCTGCCGCTTATCGGCGGTGGTTGCACGAGGGCGACATACGATACGGCGCAATACCGCATGACCTGGGTGTCTAAGAATGAGTGACGCAGAAGAGGCTATAAGGCTGTGGTTTCCGGTTTCCCGCTGCGAGGAAATCGTCCCCCGCAATGTGGTTCAGACAGAGTTGCTGGGACAGGAAGCCGCGCTCTGGCGCGACGATTTGGGTTTCGTTAACGCATGGGAAAATCGCTGCCCTCATCGCGGTGTCAGACTGTCGATCGGGCTCAACACCGGAAGCGAATTGCGCTGCCAGTACCACGGCTGGTGGTATGCAAGCATCACCGGCCAATGCACGTACATCCCGGCACATCCCGGCCAGAAGCCGCCGAACGTCATCAAGACCAAGCGTTACGGTTGCGCCGAACAATACGGGTTTATCTGGATCAATCTGGGTGATCAGCCCGACGCGGCGGCCGTTCCGGTGCTGCAACTCGATTCCTACACGACTATGCGAAGCGTCTTCACCCAAGCGCCGGTCGACCTGGTGGCCCAAAGCTTGATCGAAGCCCACAACTTCGAGCCGGCGACATCTGCAGGTAACTATATCCTTGAGACCACCGGACCCGGTGAAAAGTCTGTCCTTCTCCTTCAGCCGATGAATGCCGAACAGACTGTCATCCACGGACTTATCCCAAGCTTGGTCCGAGACGCAGACCGGCTGAGCGTTTTGCGCCAATTCAACGGCCGAGTGAGCGAGATGCGCGACGCGATCGAACGCGCTGCTGCCTGAGGGATCGCTATCTTGATCAAACTTTACGATTTTGAACTATCGGGCAACTGTTACAAGCTTCGCTTGCTGATGGGGATTCTGGGCGTTCCATTCGAACGGATTGCAATCGACTTCTATCCCGGTCGTGAGCACAAAAGCCCATGGTTTCTGAAGATCAACCCGCTGGGCCAATTGCCGGTTATCGACGATCACGGCTTCATTCTGCGGGATGCTCAGGCCATCCTCGTCTATCTCGCCTGCGCGTACGATCCGTCGGGTCTGTGGTATCCCCGCGACGACGCCAGGATGCTGGGTCGGATCGCGATGTGGTTAGGCTGCGCCGACAGCATTACCGCTACCGCGTCGGCGGCACGACTGCATGATTCTCTGTTCTACGATTTCGATATCGACAAATGTCGCGCAGGTGCGCACGCGCTGTTTCGGGTTCTGGACGAACATCTTTGGTTCGCCGAACAGGAAGGCAATGATTGGCTGTGCAGCAGCAAGCACCCGACGATCGCCGATATAGCTTGCTTCCCCTATGTCATGCTGTCTGAGGAAGGCGGAGTTTCGCGCCTGCCCTATCCGGCAGTCCGTCGCTGGACCGACCGCGTCAAGCGCATTCCCGGGTTTATGGTGATGCCCGGAATTTTCGGGGCGAGCCCGGCCGCATCCGAGTAATCAGTCCTGCGACTTCGGGCCGATCGTTCGAACCAGCCTGCCAGCCACCCATACCTTGCTCACATTTGTTCGACCCGCACTGTAAATGATCTTCTGCAGGATATCGTAGGGGCCATCGTCCGGATAAAGCAGCAAGTTGCTGTCGCCCGCATTGGCATCCACGAGAATGGCATCGAACTGATAGGCCGGCGCAAATACCCCGATCGGCATGTCGAGTGCGATGCCGCCTCCTGCTGTCGCCAGCCAGAAAGCCTCAACCGCAGTGATCCTAGAGTCTGGGACGCCGCGTCTGTCGGGCGGTATCGCGACATCTACGCCCCCTTCGAGGCTGCGCGACGCCACCACTGCCTGGCGGGCATTATCGAAAATCGACGGACTGGCACCGCCGGCGATGTCGGTACCCAGGCCGACATGCACATCCTGGTCGATCAGCTTGCGCACCGGGAGCACCGCATTGGCAAAATAGACATTCGATAGCGGGCAGTGGGCGATACCAGCCCCCTTCTGCTTAATCAGCGCGATATCGGTGTCGCCGAGGAAATTTCCATGGGCCAGCACAGTCTTACGCGTCAACAATCCAAATCGATCAAGCGCCTCAGCATCGGTCATGCCGCAGCGTGCGATCACAAAGTCATGCTCCCAATCGCTTTCCGAACAATGGGTCTGCACGTGGCAACCGGTTTCCTTTGCGAGCCCGCCTAGCCTGAACAGCAGGTCATCTGTGCAAGACGGGATAAAGCGTGGTGTGACCACCGGCTGGATCAACTGCGTCTCGTTTCCCGGCAGGCGGCGCACATAATCGATGAAAGCACGCGTATCGGCGGCCGCCAGTTCGGCGGAGGCGTCGCGATAATAAGACGGGCACTCGTTCGGATCGTCCATCGCGACCTTGCCTATCAGCGCACGCTGACCGCGTCGCAGGCATATATTGGCAAGCAACTCGGTCGCCGGTAGATGGGTCGTGGCGAAATAGAGCGCCGTCGTGGTTCCATTGGCCAGCAAACTATCGACCAGCGATTCATAGATCGGTTCGGCAAAGCCAGTATCGGCGTACCGAGCCTCCAGCGGGAAAGTATATTTCTGTAACCAGACTTCCAACGGGACGTCGAGCGCCTTGCCAAGTTGCGGCCATTGGGGCGCATGAACATGCAGATCGATGAGACCTGGCAATAGAAACTGGCCGGGCTTCAGAACCACCAGCCGGCCGCTTGCACGAAATCGCTCGGCCTCGCTCAGGGCATCGGTCGATCCGCTCGCGTGGACCGCTGTGATCATTCCGTTATCGTCGACGACGATCAAGCTGTTTTCGAGAACGTCCAGTCGATCCGGCGCAGGCGCGTGAAACGCCGTGCCGAGAAATGCTTGGTCAGGCACGGTTTGCTCCTGCGGCTCAGCCTTGAGGCCGGAACGACTGACCGAGCGACACCGGCGCGTTGAGCCGCAGGGTCTGAGGATTCCGCGAAATTGCCACCAGCACGATGATCGTTGCTATATAGGGCAATGACGACAGAAGTTCAGACGGCACCTTGATCCCGATGCCCTGAGCGAAAAGCTGCAGCACTGTAACGCCCCCGAACAACCAAGCACCCAACAGCACGCGCCCCGGACGCCAAGCGGCAAATACGACTAGCGCCAGTGCGATCCAGCCGCGTCCAGCCGTCATATTTTCGACCCAGAGCGGGGTATAGGCCAGTGCCAGGTAGGCGCCGCCAAGCCCGGCCATCGATCCGCCGAACATGGTCGTCAGGTAACGGATAAAAATGACCGGATAGCCTATCGCATGAGCCGACTGCGGCGCCTCCCCGACGATCCTCACCACCAGACCGGCTTTGGTGCGATAGAGAAACCACCACACGGCTGCGGTTATTGCCAGCGCCAGGTAAGTCATAGCGTCATGCGCGAACAATACCGGCCCGATCACCGGCAAGTCCGACAATATGGGCACGTGAATCTTGGCGATTGTCTTCAGCGATGCGCTGCCGAAATTATGACCGATGAAGGCCGACAATCCAGACCCCAGAATAGTGAGAGCCAGGCCCGCGGCATATTGGTTGGTGGCAAGACTGAGCGCGAGGACCGCGAACACGAGGGATGCCAGTGCTCCGGCACCGGCGGCGGCCAGGCCGGCGACAAACGCCGGGTAGCCGGCAAATGCGACCGCAAAGGCGGTAACCGTGCCGATCAGCATAATGCCCTCGACACCGAGATTGACCACGCCCGACCGTTCCGCGACGAGCTCGCCAATGGCGGCATAGATCAGTGGCGTGGCCGCTACGATCGTGCCGCTCAGAATTGGAACAAGAAGATGTTCGATCATCACCGCCTCCGAATGCGAATGCGGTAAAGAATCAGTACGTCCGCGGCGAGCAGAAAGAAAAGAAGCGTTCCCTGAAACGTCCGCGTGACCGATGCCGGAAGGCTGAGCGACATCTGTACCGCCTCGCCGCCCAGATAGAGCAGAGACAGCAGCAAACCGCCGAATACGACCCCGATCGGGGTCAGCCGACCGACAAAAGCGACGATAATTGCGGTAAAGCCATAGCCAGGGGACAGTACCGGCGTCAGTTGGCCAAGCGGCCCCGCCGCTTCCATCATGCCGGCGAGCCCTGCTGTTGCGCCGCTGACCAGAAGGCCGACCCAAATCGACCGGGATTGATTAAAGCCTGCGTAGCGCGCAGCCGCCGGAGCGGCCCCACCGACACTCATCTGAAAGCCGACGAAGCTACGGTCAAGAAACAGCCAGGCCAGGATGACCGCAACAACGGTGATGACGATCGAACCGTTGATTCGCATGCCCTCAACCAGGGGCGGGAACATCGCCGACGGGTCGAACGCGGCGGTCTGCGGATAGTTCATACCCTCGGGATCTTGCATCGGCCCGTTGACGAGATAGGACAATATCAGCGCAGCGACATAATTCAGCATCAAGGTAACGAGAATCTCGTTGGCGTTCGCTTTGACCTTCAGAAACGCCGGGATCGCGGCCCAGGCCATCCCGCCCAGTGCGCCGGCCAGGATCATCGCCGGAAGCAACCAGATATGGTTGCCGCCACCGAAAGTAATTGCCAGCCAACCGGCCGCAATGGCGCCCACGGTAAACATGCCTTCAGCGCCGATATTCCAAACATTGGCGCGGATTCCGATGGTTATGCCCAGACCAATCAGGATCAGAGGCGAGGCCTTCAGCAGCCATTCCGAGACCCCGTTTAGGGTGCTCAGCGGCTCAATAAAGAAGATTTCCAGGGTTGAAAGCGGGTTAAGGCCAAGCGAAAGGAACAATAGAGAGCTGACGATTACCGTCAGCACCAGGGCAATAATCGGCGCCACGATCCGCATAAACGGCAGCGGGGATGGGCGCGGCTCCAGCACGATTCGCATCATGTCACGCCGCCGTCTGGAAGGCCGGACCGACCCCCGCCATCAGCAGGCCGATTTCTTCTACATTTGTCGCCGTGCGCGATGTGGCTCGGGAAAGGCGGCCCTGATAGATCACGGCGATCCGGTCGCTTATCTGAAACAGCTCTTCAAGCTCTTCCGAAATAACGAGCACCGCCGCGCCGCTGCGGCTGAGATCGATAAGCGCTTGGCGGATAAAAGCCGACGCAGCGACGTCTACGCCCCAAGTCGGTTGCGATACGATCAGGACCCGCGGCGACAAGCTGATTTCACGACCAACTATAAATTTCTGCAGATTTCCGCCCGATAGGCTATGGGCAAGAGCCGCTGGGCCCGTACATTTAACGCCGAATTGACTGATGATCGCCTTGGCAAAGCCGGCGACGCGCTGACGGTCGATGAAACCCCGCTTAACCAAACCATCCGCATGAGCGGTCAGCAGACCGTTATCGGCCAGGCTGATTGTCGGCACCGCGCCTCGGCCCAGACGTTCCTCCGGCACAAAGGCGACACCGAGGGCACGTCGATCGGCAACGGGCAAGTCTCCGACGGGTTGACCGTCGAGCTGGATCATATCCGCGCTCGCCGTTCGTTCGCCGCTTAACAGGGAGAGAAGTTCGCCCTGACCGTTTCCGGAGACGCCAGCGATTCCCAATATCTCTCCGCCATGCACCGCCAATGAAAGATCGCTGAGATCGGTGCCGAAGGGATCATCGGATCGAGCTGAAAGCCCAATTGCCTCCAACCGTGGATGAGGGGTTAGGGCAACCGGATCGCGATGCACATCAGGCAACTCGGCTCCGACCATGAATCGAGCCAGTTCGGCAGCACTGACCAGCTTCGGACTGGCGGTGCCAACCACTCGACCACTGCGCAAAACCGTGGCTGTGTCGCAAAGCTCCCTGATCTCGTCGAGCTTGTGACTGATATAGAGAATGCTGCAACCTTCCGCCGCAAGAGTGCGCAAAACCTCGAACAGGCGTCGCACCGCTTGCGGCGTCAAAACCGAGGTCGGCTCGTCCAGGATCAGCAGCTTCGGATTTTGCAAAAGACAACGGATGATCTCGACCCGTTGCCGCTCGCCAACCGACAAATGGTGTAAAAGCCGGTTGGGGTCGACTGGTAGACCATAGCGTTCGGATAGCCGGACGATTCGTGTCGATAGTGCTGGAAGATCGAAACGCCCGCTCATTGCGACAGCGATGTTTTCCACGACCGATACGGACTCGAACAGCGAAAAATGCTGATAGACCATCCCTATACCCAGCCGCCGTGCCGCAGCCGGGTTTGCGATTTTTACTTTTTCGCCGTTCCACAAAACATCGCCGCTGTCAGCTTCGACGGCGCCGTAAATGATCTTCATCAGCGTGCTTTTGCCGGCGCCGTTTTCGCCCAACACGGCATGAATTTCGCCCGGGCCGACCTGCAGTGAAATACCGTCGTTCGCGACGATGCCGGGATAACGCTTGGTCACGCCGCACAGTTCAAGCCGATATGCGCTCATGGCTTTCGCGATCCGCAGCGAACCGCCCGCCGGCGCGATATCACAGCCATGCGATCCGCTGCATCGTTCCTTCAGCCCTTCATCTGGCCCAGCATGCCAGCTACGAGCCAGTTGGCGCTCCGGACATCGGCATCCGCCATGACCGCGCCCTTCGCGATACGTATGGCTCCGCCCTGATCCTTGATTTCGCCTGCATAAGGCTGCAGTGCACCGGACTTTATGTCTTCTTCCGCCTTGGCAAGGATGGCCCGCACATCACCGGGTATACCAGCGGCATAGGGCGCCATTTTAACCACACCATCTTTCAGGCCTTGCCAACGCGATTGCGGTTTCCAGTTGCCGGCAACAACGTCCAGCGCATCTTTAACGTAAATGCTGCTCCAGTCGACGGTGAAAGCCGTTAATTGCTTTGTCGGAGCGAATTTGCTCATGTCGCTTGCATAGCCGGTGGACCAGACACCGCTCTGCTCGGCAGCCTGAACGGCGGCCGGACTGTCTGTCATCGCACAGATCACGTCGCAACCTTGAGCGATGAGCGCGAGCGCTGCCTCTTTTTCTTTGCCCGGGTCAGACCAGGAATTCATAAATATTATGTTGCAGGTAGATTCCGGTCGCACGCTTTGTGCACCGAGCAAGATCGCATTTGCCGGTCCGACGATATCGGGAATCGGGAAGCCGCCGATGAAGCCCAACTTCCCACCTTTGGACATCTTCCCGGCAGCGATACCGCCTAGGAATGCACCCTCATAATATTTTGCCTCGAACGCACCGAGATTCCCGAGAACCTTTGATCCGGCGCAACAGTCGAAAGCGACATTGGGAAATTGCGGCGCGACTCTGGCGATTGGGGCGCCGTGTGAAAAACTCGTGCCAAATATCAATTTGTGTCCTGAGGCCGCAAAGCCGCGGAACACGCGTTCGGCATCCTGGGGCTGAAAGACATTGTCTATGATATTGACTTCGACCCTGTCGCCCATTGCGGACTTTATCGCTGCAACGCCCAGGCTGTGCTGCTTGGTCCAACCGACTTCTGCAACCGGCGAAACTAAGGCGATTCCGACTTTGAGAATTTCGTCGGCTTTGGCTTCCGAACAGGTGTAACCGGCCGCCAGGCAGGCTCCGGCGGCACCGCAGTACCGAATAAGATCGCGTCGTGAAAGGTGACGTATCATGTCATGCGCTCTTCCAACTCCGGCCCCGGTACAGAAAGATCTGACCGGCGCCAGGTATTCCCATCAATCGATAACAGTTCTCGCTGATCGTCTCATCGGGCGGTCAGAATTTATACCCGAGGCGAACGATAAACTGCCGGGGTGCCTCGTAGGAGCGTGAGGTCTCACCGCCGTACTGGTTGGTGAATTGAGAAACGACAGCAGCCTTGTTGAAGACATTGTCGATGGCGAAGGAAGCATCCCAATTTTCATCGGCAAACGAGTAATCGAAATACAGATTCCACAAGACGTAAGAGGGGGCCGTATATATCGGGCTGTTCCCGAAGACCGTGTTGGAGAAGCTGTCGCGATATTGGACTTCAACGCGCGAAAGCAATTGTGAAGTGTCCGCAAAATCGAGTGTGTGGCTCAAGGTTGCTGATGCCGTGATCTCGGGAAGCATCGGCGGGCTGTTACCATAGACGTCGTGATATGCCGGACCGCGATACTGCTTAAATAGTGCCAAATCCGACGGCGCATAGCCGTTTGGTCCGGGGAAAATCCCGTCCAAATTAACACCCTGCGATAGGGCGAGAGCGTTCGCCGCATTTCCCGCGACATTGTCCAGTGCCAGGAAGTGAGAGGTGATCTCTCCCTTTTCGATGGTCAGGTTGGTATCCAACCGAAGATTGTAGGGCAGCAAATACGACAACTCCGCCTCAGCGCCATAGATGTCGGCGCTGGGAATATTCGCGACTCCGCCCTGATAGGTTGCCAGATCCTCAGCTTCGTACTGCAAGTTATTATATTGGTAGTAGAACGCAGCAGTATTTACTCTGATCTTATTGTCCATGAACGAATTTTTTGATCCGATTTCATACGACTTTATATCTTCGGGTTTAAACTCGAATGGGACCACCTGGGGTGCAGGCGAAATATTGCCGCCGCCGGGCTTGAAGCCGGTCGTAAAGCTGGCATAGAGCATGTTGTTGGAGGTCAAATCCAAATCGATTTCGGCCTTGCCGGTCAGGACATTGGCGCTTTGCGATACGATGATCGGCTGGGCACTAAAGAAATCGCTGATCTCAGTGCGATCCGAATCATGAGTGTAACGCACACCGCCGGTGAAACGCAGATAGTCGGTGAAGTGATAGGTGCTTTGCCCGTAGAATGAGTATGACTGCCGGTAAAGTCTCGAGGCGGACTGGAAGTAGAGATTGTCGAAATTTCCGGTGACTGCCGAAGCACTTAATTGATTCGCGGCATACGGGTCTGCGGGCGTAACCGAATATTGATCGTAGCCGACCTTTTCTTTTGAATTCAAAAAGAACGCGCCGACAATCCAATCGAGATCGCCACCCGGCAAAGAACTCAGATCCACTTCCTGAGTGATTGCCTCAGACTTGTGGAAGAAGAATTCAACATCGTGGTAAAAATTCGGCGAAATAGCAGATGCAAGCGCCGTGGATAAGCCGTCTTCGTTCACCGAGCCCGACTGTTTGACCGACTGCCAACTGGTCAAAGACTTCAAACTGGCAAAGGGCAAGTTGTAAGTCAGGGTCGCGCTATAAACTTCCTGGCGGTACATGAACCGACCCGGCCAATCCGACGATTCCTGATAGGGGTTCGGATTGGGGTCGAGGATGTTTTTGAATTCGGCTTCATGATTGTCGGCATCGGCATATTCGGCGCGAATCAGAGCGCTGAAATCATCGGTCGGTTTCCACAGGAATTGAAGACGCGCATGGACGCTATCGTTGTTGCTGAGGTCGTAGTGTCCGTTCGTGCCGGGGACCTGAGTCGCGTTGGCGTAGCCGTCATGCCGGTCCTGGTCGATCGAAGCGCGAATGGCGAACTCGTCGTTGACCGGCACGTTCAGCGCACCCCGGAACCGCACCAGATTGTAGCTACCAACGCTGAGGTCCGTGAATCCGTTGATATCGTCCGTCGTCGGCAGTTTAGAGATCACATTGATCGCCCCACCGACCGAGTTTTGTCCAAACACGGTCCCCTGCGGCCCTCGCAAGACTTCGACATGATCAACATCAAGGAAGCCTGTGCCGAGCGCGACAGGATTGGCAATGTAGATGCCATCGATATGGTACGAGACCGACGGTTGCGCCGCATCGTTTTGCGGCACGTTAAAGCCGACGCCACGGATGGCGACGCTATTGTTAAAACCTTCGCTGGTCGTGATGACCAGACTGGGAACCTGACCGTTCAGATCGACTGGATCAACAACATTTGCTTGATCCATTTGCACCCCCGAAACGGCCGTGATCGCTTCGGGTGCTTTTTGAATGTTGACTTGGCGCTTTTGCGCGACGACCACGATTTCCTCAAGCGCGCCGCCAGTTGGCGATGCGGATGGCTGATCTTGGGCGAGAGCGGAATTGATTGCAGCGAGACAAATTACCGAGGCTGAGGCGAACAGGCGCTTTGCGAGTCTTTTGTGTTTTTTGGCTGACATCCGATCACTCCTGCAAAATATTCGTTTTTATCGTCGTTGCGATAGCAGCACCCAAGTCCAGCAACGCTTTCATAGTGTGGCAGGTGAGACCTTCGTCTCGTCAACCCAACTCGCCTTCCCCTTTTTTATGTCTGGCCTTGCTTATCAGAATACGCACGCAGTGCCGCTCGCAACAGCAGAATATTTCGCGCGGCCTGATGCCATTTTAGCATCACTCGGATCGTTCCCTTCTACCTCCATTCCGGCCGAGCCCGCGATGCTCATCAACCCCCTTCATTGAGATGACTATAGGTCGCCGCGAAACGACCTTCGAGATAGTGGCCAGCGAGAATCGGCGGGTACCCAGCAGGGTGTTCACTGCTGACACAACTTGGGAGGGGAGCGATTACGGTGTCGTAGGATGGGCCGAAGAAAAATGGGATCGAATATCGTTCGCGATCGCCAGTGTTAACAACGCGGTGAACGGTAGAGACAAATCGGTTATTCGACCAACGCGACATCATATCGGCGATATTGACGACAAAGCTGCCGCGAATCGGTGGTGCGGCTACCCACTCACCGCGCAAATTCAGCACCTGCAAGCCGCCGACATCATCCTGTGCCAAGATGGTGAAACATTCATAATCGCTGTGTGCGCCGGCGCCGATCTGTCCCTCCGGCGCGCAATCCGGCTGAGTGGGATAATGCAACAAGCGCATCGAGGCGAGCGGCATTCGGACGAGGGGGTCGAAATAATCCTCCGCCAAGTCGAGCGCCAGCGCGAACCCCTGCAGCAGGCGCAGGCTTAACTGCAGCATCGCCTCAAAATATTCGTAAATGTGGGATTGAAACGCCGGATCGCCGGCCGGCCAGACATTCGGTCCGTATAGGCCCTGATCACTGCTGAGGATCGGATGGGTGAGCGGCACCTCGAGCGCCATGTCGAAGGACTCTTTAAGGTCGCCCTTGCCATTCGCCGTGTCGAAATTTTCTTCCAGAATCGGCGTATAACCACGCAGGTGCGGTGATTGGCTGATGTGGATTTCCGATTTTGCCGCCAGCGGTTGGTCAAAAAACCGTTTCGCCGCAGCAAACGCCCTGTCCCGCAACGATGCATCGACACCGTGATTGACGAGGTAGAAAAAGCCGACATCGACACAGGCCGCGCGAATCTCCGCCGCGACCCGAAGCTTGTCGGCCCGGCGATCACTCATCATCAGAGCAAAGTCGATAAGAGGTATCTGGGAGAAATCTACCCCACGCGGCACTGAACCGCCTTCGCTATAGTGGCGGGTACCGTTACCGGTTGTTACGGCTGCCAAACCTGCTTGTCCCGATCGTCGACGTTCGCTTCAATGATTCCAAAATCCGATATGGGCTTCGGCGATCTCGTCGGCGAGTTCGTCGAATGGTCCGCGGACTTCAACTTTGCGCTGGCCGGCTGCGAACACCGTACGTGACGGAAGATTCTGCGTTAGGTTTTCCGGGTCTCCGTTGGTGAGTTCGAGAAGCCGATGTTCGGTCATTCCGAACACGACCGCACCGATTCCCGCCCAATAGATTGTGCCTGCACACATGCAGCAAGGCTCGACCGAGGTATAAAGAGTGCTGGTCGCCAGAACGTCCGCTGAAAATTCCCGGGCCGCGAAACGTGCCAGGTTTGTCTCGGCGTGGCCGGGCCCGCGGTCAGTCAGAATGGTATTTTCGCCTTCGGCCAAGACATTGCCTTCAGTATCGACAAGGACCGCCCCGAAGGGATGATTGCCTTTGGCCTTTGCCTTGGCAGCCACCTCAGTCGCCAAGCGAAGATAGGCCAGGTCGGAGTCTCGGCTCATGGAATCACCTGTTTTGGGGGAAGAGCTAATCAAGCAGCCTTGCTGTTTTGCGCGAAACGTTGAGTCCCATAGGTCCAGTTTTTTGCCAGGAGCCAGCGACGGTAGGCCATCGACATTGCGTCGGCACGAGCCGGCTTTTCCGACTGGCCGATGAGCGGCAAAAGGAGCGGAATATGGTTCTCGAGAATCGGCTTGTCCTGGCCGAAAATCAGTTGCTGAAAAGCGATCATGCCCGACATCGTGCTCGTGTCATCCTTCAGCACCATGAGAAGATGTGCCCGCAGTTGTTGCTCTGCCAACGGCTGGATGAACAGACAGATTACGTCGTTACCAGTGTGGGGAGCGGGCGGTGATTTGTATAGAATCACATTGAACGGCGACACGACGCGATAGGTATAGTCTGTCTCTTGAGCCGTCGCAGCGCCGGCCGCTGCTTTCGGTTGGTGAAAGCGACAATCGATCGCCCACAGCTCGTCCACAGTTTCCCGCAACTCAATGCGATAGGCATTCACCTCCGTGCGCGGCTCCGCTCCCAAAATGTCCGTGTGGACATAGGGAAAATGTCCCATATCAAGAAAATTCTCTACCGCCCGTAGCGGGGACGTGCGCACGCCAAACGACCCGCATTCGACGATACGACCGTCGGTTTGCGCATACTCGGGCAACAAAAAGAGGGGCTTATTGGGGGCGCCGAAGCAAAACCAAATGAAGCTATATGCGGTCTGAAGGTGAATGCGCGGTTCCGGACGATCGGAAGCTGCCGATAATTGTGCAGATAGATGTCCGTCCATCGATCTCTGAAGGCGCAGATTCCGCTCGGCGATACGGACAATCAATGTCGTCCCCGGTTGCAGATCGGCGGCCGAAGCAACCACGATCCATTCGCCTGAAATCTCTGCGGGAAATAGCTCGGCAATTTCGTTTGACGTCACGATGGCTCCCCGGATGGGATGTGGGTGCTCAATTCCGTCGCCCCTTCGATACCTTAAGTTGAATCAACATCACCGGTTAGGCTGCCAGGCCGCGTAATCGCGCGAGCTTAAGTGAAATATGTTCGCCGGAAACAACCGGAGCATATTTCGGAGGATTACCCGGGCCCGAGCATGTCGGTAGGCACGAGACAGATGTGTGATAGTTGGGCTGTGTAAAAAAGGCTATGGACTGCCGCGCATTTTTGGCTCCGGCACCCTTCGAGTTTACGACACGGTGGAGCGTCGAAACCCACCGGTCGTTCGTCCACTGGGCCATCAAATCACCTATATTCATCACGAACAGATCTGACGTCGGGACGATGTCGAGCCATGTTCCGGTCTTGTCGAGAACCTGAAGCCCCCCCGGATCGTCGCCGGTGTTGAGTATGGTTATGGTGCCGAAGTCGGTATGAGCCCCGGCCCGCAGATGCCCCGGATTGGGCGAACAGTCCTGTGCCGGATAGTAATTCACCACCAGGTCGCTGGTGTGCCGATCGAGCCGCGGTACAAAAAAATCGTCATCGAGACCGAGGCTGACGGCGATAATTTCCAGAAGCCTTTTCGAAAGCCCCTCCAACTCGGAGTAATATTCCTCGCACACTTCACGGAATTGCGGTGGCGCGTCCGGATAGACGTTCTTCGAAAAATAGACGGCTTCGTCTGGAGATAATCCGTCCGGCGTGCTGAGCGGACCCATACCGAAACTTTCCTTTCGATCCTGTGACTTTGAACCGTCCGCACCCGGGGTCAGCGTATCAGCGAGATATGACGATTCCGGTCCCTTCCACCCGATATCCTGGAGCGACGGCACCTCCCATTGGCGTTTGTAATGCAACGGTTGGGAAAAAAACTGAGCCGAAACCTCATGCATCCGGTGAATAACGCCTTGCGGAACGCCGTGCCCGGTGATCAGTAGAAAGCCAATATCGCGGCAAACTTCGTCGATAGTTGCCGCAATCTCCCGTCGGCCGGCTGTTCCTTTGGCGGAAAACGCAGCGAGATCGACGATCGGAAAGCGATTAGCCACAGTCTGTTTCTCTCCCGCGATCACTTGAGAGTGCTGCCGGATCTGGCGGCCCATACCCTCGCGTCTCACCATTTATCGATGGGAATGCCTGGTCACGTTATCGATGCCGCCATGTTCGCACTAGCAGAAGTTTTAGAGCAATCCGATGCCGATTTCGCATCGGGGCGCGCGAAAGCTCAGCCCGCCGAGGCACGATGCCGAAACGGCATCACAACGAACGAAACTATCTTCTAGTCCGATCGCCTCAGCGCATTTAACCTTGGCTGGACAATCCGGAATACTCGCCAACAGCCTGGAGTTCCAAGACTCAATGCCGAAGGATAATTCGGATACCGGACCGATAGTGCTCGGATGTCTGCTCTATACGGCCGGATCGGCGATCCAATATGTCACCCCGGCATATCTGTCCGAACTGGCGACACGATTGGACCTCAACGAAGCGCAAATGGGCTCGATCAGTGCGGCGGAAAATATCGGAATTGGTGTCGCCGCGTTACTGGCTGTGTTTTGGGTCGGCCGGATCGACCGGAGACTCGCAGCAAGTGTAGCCGCCCTCGCCTGCGCCGGCCTCGACATCGTTGCCTTTTTAAGCCGAAGTTTCGAGATGCTTCTGGTCGTGCGCTTCTTGGCCGGGTTTCTGGGAGAAGGAATTCTCTTTTCCCTGTCGTTCCTGGTTTTGCGATCAACACGCAACCCCGAGCGTTCACTCGGAATTGCGCTCACGACCGTAGTGATGTTCGCGTCGCTGGTCCTCGCTGCTGCACCCACCCTTAACCGATCCTCCATGGGAAGCGGCGTCTTGCTTCCGCTCGGCGCATTGCCGTTGGCAGTCATATTCGCCGTCAAATGGATGCCTCATCGACATCTTCCCAAGACGCCTCAATTGAAGACAGGGAACGCGACCGAGAGCATCCACGGCCGTTGGGCAGTAATCGCGCTGATCGCGATGGCGCTCTGGTTCGCCGCGCCGGGCGCGTTCTGGACCTTCGCAGAGGCCGCCGCCGCCGGAAAACACTCGTCGGTTCTAGACATCAGTATCGCCCTAGCCGTCGGCAATGCTGTCGGATTATTGGGGTCCTCGGTGGCGGCCTGGCAAGCGAACCGGTGGGGTCGGTCATGGCCGATCGTGGGAGCAACTCTCTGCCTATGCTTGTCGGTCGTGGCATTTCAGCATAGTTGGCACTTCGCGGCTTTGGCGGCCTCACTTTCAGGAATCA
>Ga0182030_10001554_pt1 | contig 47451 bp, 39 predicted proteins | sample 812S3MmetaG_FD_121299 | JGI IMG/M metagenome (GOLD analysis project Ga0182030, IMG submission 121299) | Permafrost microbial communities from Stordalen Mire, Sweden - 812S3M metaG (Illumina Assembly) | ecosystem: Environmental > Terrestrial > Soil > Wetlands > Permafrost | place: Sweden...
ATCTGCTGTTTCGCCACCAAGAAAATGGATGTTTACCCCAAATTTTTTCAAGTCATCAAAAAAATATTGTGTGCCATTAATAACCTCCTCAAGCACTTCGCCGGTAATCAATTTTTTATTCCTGTCAATGGTTGATGAGAATAGGATATTATCGCAAATCCCGACGCACAACAAATCATCAAGATTCATCGCGATAGCATCCTGCGCAATGCCTTTCCACACAGAAATATCTCCCGTTTCTTTCCAATATAAATAGGCTAAAATACTCTTTGTGCCTGCACCGTCGGCATGCATCAGGTTCACCCAGTCACTATCGCCTGTTAAGTAATCGGGATATATTTTGCAAAAAGCGAAAGGATATAAGCCCTTGTCCAGTTTCTCTGTTGCTTTATGAACTTCTTCTTTTTGAGCAGAAACGCCACGCTGGTAATAAAGAGACATGAATTATTTATGATTTACAAAAAACGATTTACGATTGCCGCAAAGCTAAATGATTTAGTCCGAAAGTCCGGGAGACCGAAAGTCGGAAAAGAAAGCTCTCAAGCACCGAAATTCATGCGGGTTTTACTGACTGCCGGACTTTCGGACTTCTATCGTATTTTCGCAAAAGTTTAAACAAATGAAGGTACATAAGGATTTAGAACAGCTCCCGCTTTTCAGGAATGCAGTAGTCACCATAGGAACCTTTGATGGCGTGCACGTCGGGCATCAGCAGATTATTCAGCAACTAAAAACAGAGGCAGAAAAAATAAATGGCGAAACCGTCATCATCACATTTCACCCGCACCCAAGAAAAATCATCGGCGCTTCGCCCAAAGAAATCAGGCTCATAAATACGCTGGAAGAAAAAACAGAACTGCTCGAAGAAAAAGGAATTGACCATTTGGTCATCGTGCCCTTCACGCAGGCATTTGCTGCATTCAGTGCAGAAGAATATGTGTGCGATTTTCTGATAGCCAGATTCCATCCGCACACCATTATCATTGGCTATGACCACCGTTTCGGAAAAGAACGCAAGGGGGATTATCATTTGCTGGAAGACAGCAGCGGCATATATAAGTATGTTTTGAAAGAAATCCCGGTTCATGTGCTGAATGCGGTTTCAGTAAGTTCTACCCGCATCCGCGAGGCAATCATCAATTCCGACATTGAGTCTGCAAACAGGCTGTTAGGATACGATTTCTTTTTTGAAGGCAGTGTTATCGAAGGAAATAAATTGGGAAGAACAATTGGTTACCCGACAGCAAATCTGAAAATACAGGATGAAGAAAAGATTGTGCCCGGAGATGGGGTCTATGTGGTGGAACTGTCACTCGCTAATGATCAATTGTCAATAGAAAAAGCTTCTAATGAGGAAATACATTTACCATTCGCCATTCACCATTCACTAAAAGGTATGATGAATATTGGCAACCGCCCGACGGTTGACGGTACAAAAAAAATAATTGAAGTGAATGTTTTTGATTTTGACAAAAACATTTATGGGAAAACATTGCGCGTCTATATAAAAAAATATCTGCGCGGCGAACAAAAATTCAGCGGTCTGGATGCATTGAAAGAGCAGTTGGCAAAAGACAAGATAAACGCATTGGGTTATTTAAGCTCAAAATCCAAATAAAAAACATATGCTGATCTGAGTTTGTTAATTTCTCCACCCAAAAGTATTATTATACGTCACTTCAAAATCTATTGGATGGACAACAGGTATTTTTGAATCCAAAAAGTCATTGATATCTCTGGTTATCATTACAAAAGCTTTTCATGCAAAGCCCATTGGTACTGAAGCCTGTCTTCTATATCAACAAAATGAGTGGTAAAAATATTATCAATAGACGAAGCCTTTACATCAGACGTGTTAACCCCGTGAAAGTAAACTGCATTTGCTTTTTATGCCATTCTTTATTCTTAACGAATTTCCCAAGCAAAAATAAGGAAATGATGAAAGTAATTGGCGAAATTGTAGGCCTTCCAAAATGCCAGCGGATGATTTTTATGCACTCAACAACAATAGTATGATCTCTTGAAGACGCATCCATATATTCAATCACTACATTCTCATCCAGGAGTGTCTTCTTCATTGACACGATACCTTCGAATAAATCGAAGAGCATGTCTTTTTACCGGTTTTAAATGCGCCTGCTGTTTCTTCCACCCATTAGTCATTGTCTAATGCTTTATAAGCTTCACGCCGCAAAGACGATAGAAAGTCATCTATAAATTTTGATACACTTTTATTGATATCACGAGCATCCCTTTTTTTAAACCGTTAATGCTCTGCCGAAATTAATATGGTCAGCTTTTCCTGCATTTGAACAAGATTTCGTAAAAAACTAAAAAAATATACTAAATACGCGACTTTTATAAGAAAAATATTTGTCCCGAAATCAGTTCATCATTTTCACAACCAGTTCTTTCATCAATGATGCATCTTCCTGAGCAATACTATTGACCCCGATACTTCTGAGATTGTAATCATGCAACAGCAACAAAGCGCTTTCTACTCCTTCATAGCCAAAACTTCTCATGGCTTCCAAAGCCTGCCTGGCAGCAAATACATTATTATAGAAAAGAAATTTGACGGCATTTTCGCTCAGGTCGCTCATGCCGTACAGGGAAAATATTTTTGAGAAATAATTATACACGGAAGACAGCACCAATTGTACCGGCCCTGCTTTTGGGTTTGCTTCAAAATACTGGATAATACGGATGGCTTTTGGAAGATCCTTTTTAACAAGTGCATCCTGCAGTTCGAAAACATTGTATTCTTTGCTTACACCTACAAACTGCTCTATATCATCTTCTGTGATGCTTTTTCTGCCGCCAAGGTTCACCAATATCTTTTCAATCTCGTTATCTATCCGGCTAAGATCATTTCCAATATGGTCAACTAAAAGCATAACTGCTTTTTGGGAAATGTCGTATCCCTTTGATTGTGCCAGTTCTCTTGCCCATTCCGGCAACTGGTTGTCATACATTTTTTTTGTGGTTAGCATCTCGCCTTTTTCTTTAAGCAGCTTAGCCAGTTTGCTGCGCCCATCCACTTTTTTTTCCTTATAAGAAACTATCAACACGGTTGACGAAAGCGGGTTATCAATATATGGCTCCAGTTTATCAATATCGCGCATTTGCTGCGCCTCTTTCAACAACACTACCTGACGCTCTGCGAACATCGGATAGCGCCGGCAAGCGTTTATCACAGCGGCCCAGTCAGCATCTTTTCCGTAAAAAACGCTCAGGTTGAATGAAGATTCTGCTTCAGAAAGAATATGGTGCTCTGCGTAATCAACCAGCATATCTATATAATATTCTTCTTCGCCTTCAAACCAGTATACAGGCTTGAAAATTTTTTTCTTCCAGCTATTTATAATTTTTTCAACAGGCATGACGTTAATAATATGCCGCAATATTACATAAATCCTCCCACTGAGAACGCATACCTATTCATTTCATAGCTGCTGGTGTATGTTAATAAACAATGACTTAGATAGAAATTTAAGAACAGGGAAAAATATTTGGCACGATTTTAGACAAACGGAGGATAGAACGGAAAACACCTTAAAAAATTTTGTAGGAATCTTTTTTAAACTTTCAGAAAAAAATAAAATTTATGAGCACGACCAACTATCCATCGGCAACACCACAGAGTCAACCCCCAAAAAAGGATTTTAAGAACCTCATCATCGGCCTTCTGGCTGCAGGTTTCTTGGGCACCTGGGGTTATTTACTTTACAACAACAACAAGAATGAACAAGTTCATCAAACTGATCAGACACAAATTGCAAAAGTAACAGACGAAAAAGGACAAGTGCAGAAAAATTTTGATGATGCATTGGTTCGCCTGGACTCATTGACAGGAACTAACAATAAGCTACAGGCGCAATTGACGAGCGCAAATTCTGACATTGCAAAAAAGAAACAGGAAATCCGCAGCATCCTGAATAAGAAAAATGCAACTGCAGCCGAATTGGCAAAGGCCAAGCAGTTGATCAATGACCTGAATAACAAAATCAGCGATTACGAAAAACAAGTTCAGGAATTAACAGCTCAGAACACACAGTTGACTGCTGATAAAACTCAGTTGACTCAAGATAAGGAAAAATTGACTCAGGATCTGCAAACCACAACCAGTGCTAAACAAGACCTCGAAAAGAAAGTGGATATTGCTTCTACATTGAATGCGAGCAATATATCTATCACTCCCGTTCATGAAAAGAAGAATGGCAAAGAAAAAATCACAACTACAGCAAAAAGAGTTGACAAATTAGTTATTTCCTTTGATGTAAATAATCGTATTGCTCAATCTGGCCAAACAGATGTATATGTTTGCATTACCGGCCCGGATGGTAAAGACATTTCAGTACCTGCATTAGGTTCAGGCACTTTCACTTCACGTGAAGAAGGTGACAAACCTTATACAGCTAAAGTTCCGGTTGATATCGAAGCAGGCAAAACAAAATCTGTTCAGTTTGCATGGAAACAACAAGGCACTGACTTTCAGAAAGGCTTATATAAAATATCAATCTTCCACAACGGATTCAAAATTGGGGAAGCTACAAAAGAATTGAAAAAAGGCGGACTATTCAGCTAAACACCAAGTAGCAGTCTCTGAAAAACCTGATATAATAATGGCCCCGCATTAGTGCGGGGTTTTTTATTTGATCTGCAGAAAAAAATAAAGAAGCGCAGCCTGAAATCTAGCCAAAACTCTATCTATTATACTTTTGATCTCGTTTGCTATCACAAAATTGCCCTTAAAGACGCCCTTCCTGTATTTACAACAGGTCCTTCACCTGGCTTTCGACCCTCGTATTGAAGCCCTATTTCAAGATTGCCGCCAAGTTTTTTTGTAAAGTCAATACTCCATAAGTAATTTTTTCCGGGCAATAGCCCGTCTAAAATCACATAAGAAACGGGTGAACCTGTGCTGGGCGGGCCATTTTTTCCATAAAACGAAATATCAGTGGAAGTAAATTTTACCAGAATGGATGTGCTTTGAAGAATATTATATTTCAATTCAGTGTTGATTGAGCCCGATGAATATGTCTGCCCACCATAGGCATCGACGTTTTTTTTGCTGCTTACCCTATACCCCAACATAAGCCTGAAATTGGATTTGCGCGTATAGGTGATATCTGGCTCAATGGAATATTGTTGCAGATTATAATTGCTGCTATCAATATCTGTACTGGAACTGAATAACTGATTTGTGCCTTGTTTCAATGTTGCGTTCAGCACAAGTGCCTTTGAAAGGCTCGCTCTTCCACGAAGCGTCCATTCTCTTAGTGCCCTGCTTTCGTAGCCATAAGTTAATAAAGTTTTCCCGGTATTCTGGGAGTTGTTAATATCAAATCCCCATTTAGAGCTTGCCTTATTAAATGAAAAAGTGTTACTGAAAATAGAGGAGCGAGTTATCAGAGAAGTATCGGTAAGCGCAGTTTTTTTAAGCGGGTTCAATTGGACAAATCCTGTAGCTTGTTCCTTTTGAGTCAATTGCAAAGATGATTGGAATGTCATTCTCGCCAGGAGATTTTCCAGGCCTTCACTTTTTTGCAGACTAAAAATCGCCTGCGGAGCGATAGTAAAGCTGTAATTAAAAGTGTTATAATTAGCTTTTATGTAATTATTTGTCGGAGTATATATTTTTATGAAATTTGCCTGATCAGGAAACTGAGCCAACACAAATTCGTTCAATTGCTGAATCCCGTCTTTGTTCAGATCTATCCATTCATATTGCCCTGTGCCGGCAGGCACCTGCAAATAAGAATAGGTCTTTTCCTGCTCTTGACCAGAACCAACTTCATAATATGCATTCCCTTTGAAAAGCCCTTTCCATTCATTCATTAAATATTCAACTCTGCCAACAAGGCTTTTGTCAGGTTTTTGGGCTGTCACATTGCTATCCAGGATTTGTAAATCCCGGTATGTGGCATTCACTCTCAACTGCTCATGTTTATTTTTCAGGAACTGTGCAGTCACATTTATGCTATTGCTCCGGTCTCCCTTAATCATATTCCTGCCATAGGGATAATAGTTGTCGCGATTGGTATAATTGATACCCCAGTGGCTTGTGCTCTTCTCGGGGGATTTAATGTAAGCCTGAAATGTTTGATAGGCAAAGCTTGAAGAAGAAACTGTGTCATTAAGCTTATTTCGGATTACGTTATCTTCCACGTTATAATTTACACCAAAAGTGTAATCAGCAAGTTTTGAAAATTTTTTATAAATCTCAATGCCCGGCTTAACATAATATCCATTTGCTGTATCGCTTTTGCTCGTCGTCAGGCTAACTACATCATTGATATGCCAGCCATTTATTTCTTTATTGCTGGAAACGGTATTTCGTATCCCATGAAAACTAGTCCCTCTGTCATAACCATTGAATTCATATTTCAAAAAGTCTTTTTTCTTATTGCCCAATTCAAATGACGAAGAGTAAATCGATTCGTTTTGAGCCCCTGGCTGCAGAGGCAAACCCCAGTTTCTGTAAAACTCTACCTGTCTGATAGGCTCAACAGGATTGAACCTCGCATCAACATACTCATAGCCCAGATTAGTTGTCAGTTGCAATCCGTTTTTTGACGATGTAAATGGATGGATATTCTTTAGCAGCAGTCTTGCTGCGGAACCGTCATCGTTAGCTTTCCCGATCGTCGAAAGGGTGTTCACATCGTAATGGCTCATTGCAAGATCGGTGGTGAGCGTGGTATTTTTGTTAATGGTATAATCTGCGCCCAGTGTTATTACCCTTTGTGTTTTAGGTGTTACCAAAAATTGTGCTGCCTGAAACTGTCCCTGTTTTTGGCCATTTACCGGAGCTACCCATATATAAACACTTCCATTTACGCCGTTCAGGTCTGGCACATAATCCCCGTTGCCAATTCCTACATCAGCAAAAGAAAGATTATACAATGTAACATTGGGGTTCACTGAATAGACATAAATGGAATCATTGACAACAAAACCATTTGCAGCGATATAAGTTGTATCTATCTTTTGATATAATACTTTTCCGGGGCCAAGCGTATCTATAGGAGCAACCGGATAAAATGCCTTATTGATACTGTCTCCGATTCCAAATAAAAATTTCTTCTGGTCAGCATCTAATGTCTGGTTAATAGGTGAATTTCGCGCATCGCTATTGCTGAAAACAGCAAAGCGCAATTTCAATTTTTTATCAAAGTTTGTTTCATTGTACAAATAGAGATTCGAGTTCAGGTAATTTTGATCTGAGTATTCAAACTCCACTTGTATCCTTGAGTCCTGGGTGATCATGCGCTTGGGGGTGAATGTGATTTCAGCGGTATTATAATTGATGATATAGTCCTGATCAGCCCCTCGCTGCATCAATTCCCCATCTATATAAACTTTTTCGGTTCCTGCCAGCACAACAAAATACAATTCGTTATTTGCGCCTTGCAACCTGTAAGGGCCTTGATTGCCTTCCAGCCCTTGAAAAACATTCCTGTTAAATTTCCCTTTTGCGATAGCGCCACTTACCAAGGTCTTATTAGTTATGCTTTTTGAAATTTGCTCAGTCGTCTCAAAGGATGCGCCCTGCAATCGTTTGTAAAAACCCAGGTAATAATTTTGACTTTGCCTCAGATCAATGTCCCCCAGACTCAAAGACCATGTCTTTTTTTTGAACTGAAGAAATATTTTATCAAAATCGCTGAGCTGCGCTGTGCTACCGTCGGGCTGTATGGGAATATTGTTATCCGTGAGAGCGGCAGATATCTGGATGCTGTCAGCAAGATAACCACTCAATTGGAGATTAAGATTGGAAGTAACTACTGCATCCTGGTTGTTACCAAAAGATAGCGCCCTCCCAAAACTGCCGTTGTAAGTAATGTTACCGAAATTGAAAAAATTATCATTCCCATATTTATCATTCCGGAAAGTGGATGGCTTCACAAAAAAATTTCCTTCAATGCTGTCGTAGTTCAATCTTTTTGCAACAGCATTCAGTTTGTAAGGAAATGTCCTGTATGAAACGAGCACACTGTCTACGTTTGGTCTTTGCTTCCATGTGATGGTCGCGTTCACAAAATCCAGTATGAAAGAACTGTCTGAAAAACCCGTGACTGAAAAAGTTTGGGGAATAATGCTTAAAGAATCAATTTGAACCAGCCCTTTTTTAACCAGGATGAATTTTTGATGGAGATTTGATGCAGGGGCTTTTGACAGCGGTCGCTGCGCCTTTGCCGCAATCAAACCACAGAAAACAATAACGAATATAAGCAGCCTCCTGTATCGCAAAGAATAGTTTTTTATTAAATGCGAAATCAGCCAATTTATTGTATTAACAAGGACGAAATCAGCAAGTTATGTAGCAATCGCCTTTAAAAAAATGAAAGCATTTTGAAATAAATTCTAATAGAAGTAATTTTTTTGTTAAACCCCTTAAGATTTCGGTAGCGTATCAAATTCAACAAACGCAATGTCACAATGAAATTAAGCCGCAAATTGACCCCTTCTGCCTTTGCGTTCTTTGCGTGAAATATTTTCAAACTGAGAGACTACCAACATTTCATTTGCAACAACCCGAAAATGACATTTGTCAGAGATCATTGGCATTACCTAAAGGACAAAAAGCTGTTTAGGAAAACAAGCTTTATCCTGCTGTTGACTTCAATGCTATTCTTCTTTAGCAGTTGCATTTTAACTGCATATTTGTAAAGCCTTGGATATGCCAGCATAGCTCCTTACCATCCCGCTTACTATTAGATTCCATGAAAAGCGCAACCTGCCTGAACAGCGTTTTTTGTAAGAGGACGAGCTAATGACGATGGTCGGGACGGTGTGTATTCATTTCAGAAAGAGTTCACAGAAGCAACAACGCAGGCAATCTTCAAACTTACTATGAACCTAATGTATCCTCCGGAAAATATCATTTCGCAGAATTTGATAACGTTGGTCATCCATATCATCCTTACTACCAACCAATTGTCAAACCTATGCATCGAACAAATTTTTTGGTTTATATGTGTTCAACGAGTAATCAATGTGGTAGTATCACTCTAAGGAAGGGGTAAATGGAGAGCAACAGGGCCCTAGACATCTATGCAAAAACAATTCCCGTTCGATTGCGTTTTCGGGAAAATGTAACCGAAACGATCGGATTGTTCACTGATACTATTGCCAAATCGAGGCAGGGAGCGGAATATTACAAATTGGGAAAAAAGCACAAACAATGTAATCAGTTTTTGCCTGAGTAGTGCCTATTTTCAATTAGACTGCCGCAAACCTGACATTGGCATATAACGCTTCACGCAATTGCTTCACCCGATCGTTTTCCAGATATTCATCAAATGACATCAATCTGTCAATAATGCCATTCGGTGTTAATTCGATCACACGATTGGCAACTGTTTGAAGGAAAGTATGGTCATGAGAAGTGAGCATCACAATCCCCTTGAAATTGCTCATGCTTTCATTAAACGACTGAATTGATTCAAGATCAAGATGGTTTGTTGGTTCATCTAATATTACCACATTCGGATCCTGCAGCATCATGCGGCTAAGCATGCACCGCACTTTTTCGCCGCCGCTTAAGACCCCGACCTTCTTCATCACTTCATCACCGCTAAATAACATCTTCCCTAAAAACCCGCGAAGAAATGGTTCATCAACATCCGTTACGTGAGCCGGCGCAAATTGGCGCAGCCAATCCATCAGGTTGATATTTTTATCAGTAAAAAATTCACTGTTATCGTTTGGAAGATAAGCTGTTGTTACAGTGGTTCCCCAGTCATATTTCCCATTATCGGCCTGCATTTGTTTATTGATGATCTGGAAAAAACTTGTCAATGCAGTATGGTCTTTGCTCACAAAAGCGATCTTATCGCCCTTATTGATACTGAAATTTACATTGGAAAACAAAACACGACCGTCTTCAGCAGTCTTGGAAAGCTTTTCAACATTCAAAATCTGATTCCCCACCTCACGTTGCTGCTTAAATATAATACCGGGATAACGGCGATTGGATGGCTCAATTTCTTCAATCGTTAATTTCTCCAAAGCCTTTTTTCTTGAAGTTGCCTGTTTGGATTTAGATGCATTTGCCGAGAAACGGGCGATGAAATCCAATAATGCCTGACGTTTCTCTTCCGTCTTTTTATTCTTATCGCCCATCTGTCTTGCCATCAATTGCGATGATTCATACCAGAAAGAATAATTGCCGGTAAAAATTTTAATTTTTGTGCGGTCAACATCGGCCACATGCGTGCACACGGCATCCAGAAAATGCCTGTCATGCGAAACAACGATAACAATATTTTCATATTCAGCCAGCACATTTTCCAGCCAACTGATTGTCTCAACATTCAGGTCATTGGTAGGCTCATCAAGAATCAAGACATCGGGGTTCCCAAACAAAGCCTGAGCCAGCAGCACCCGCAGTTTTAATGCGCCGGGCAATTCTTTCATCAGCGTTGAATGATACATTTCAGGGACATCAAGCCCGCTTAATAATGCTGCTGCATCACTTTCCGCAGTGTAACCGCCCATCTCACCAAACTCAGCTTCAAGATGCCCTGCCAGGATGCCATCTTCTTCACTGAAATCCTCTTTCATATAAATGGCATCTTTCTCCTGCATGGTGCTCCACATTTTTTTGTGTCCCATCAGCACCGTGTTCAGCACGGTAGATTCATCAAAAGCAAAATGGTTTTGATTCAATACAGCCATGCGCATTCCGGGAGAAATCTCCACAGAACCTTTATTAGGCTCTATCTCCCCGGATAATATTTTCAGGAATGTTGACTTGCCCGCTCCATTGGCACCAATCACGCCGTAACAATTACCTTTAGTAAAAGTCAGATTCACTTCGTCGAACAAAACTCTTTTGCCAAAAGAAAGAGTAACATTGTTTACTTTAACCATGCTGCATTTTTATGAAGCCGCAAAGGTAACGAATTGCAGCGAGCCGGAAAACAGTTTTCAGCCTTGAGTTCCAGGTCAAGTTTCATATCGAAACACAGAAATGTTATTACTCTATTTGCTTAATAGACTTCAGCAACTGCCTGATAGAGACGAGATGCCCGAAAAATATAAGAGGAACAATAAATGCAGGCAGCCATACGAATGGGAAATGAAGCACGGCAATATCGGGCTGCAAGAAAGAAAAAGCCTGAAATATAAATGGGCCTGATAAAACCCCAATGGTAAGCACATTCAGCAAAAGAAGCAACGTGATGACATTCCAGTATAGAATTATTTTATTGCTCAGCTTTTCTCTGGTAAAACCAAGATAAGCAATCAATGGAGCAGTGACACCAGAGATAAGATCAAAATTCCTCCCCTCAAAAGTCATTAGCTTGGGCACCGCTTTGTGCAAAAAAAGCCAATAAAGGACTATCTCAACGGGTATTCTCACCATATTCAAACAGGTGATGTTTAGCAGTGGCAGGTTATCAATAAAAGCCAGCCCTCTTTTCGTCATGAATAAAACAAGGATAGTTACAAAAGGTGGTATGATAGCAAAAGCAAACCGGGGCGGAATCCCGGTTGTATCTGCTGAATAAAAATCATTGAGGCTCAGCACGGCCTGTATAACAAGCCAAAATGATAAAATACTCAGGATGATCTTTGCGTTTCCTACAGAATTATCTGAAGTAGAGTTCAACACTGCAAAATGGAAGAGAAGCAGTGTAAGCACTGTTGTCAATGCAAATACAATCGTTATGTAAATGGGAAGGTTTTCTATCATAGTTTTTTATTGTCAAGGTTTGGCAATGGGTTTGCAATGATATTAAACATAACTGAGCCACCACTCATTATGTGTGCTTTTATATTTATTATACCATCGGCAGAGTGGGTAAAGAGTAATGATCACAAACAACCAGATTCCATACATAGCGGGCAGATAAAAACCGAAATCATCCGGTCGAAAAAGAAACGGAGTGTTCTTGGGAATGATATCTTTTGAAGTATAGCCGGAAAGATAAAAAGCAATCACGCACAACGCATGTATATAAAAGAAATGAATCACATAATAGAAAAAAGGAACGCGGCCAAATACAATAAAAAAATTGGTGATCTTGTTTTGCATGTTTTCAATGAAAGCAAGCGACAAAACAGCCGGGCCTAGCGTCATGCATAAATACATCAGCGACGGCGGGTATTTCGTAGTGTTCAGAAAAGAAAGCAAATTGTAAAGCCCGTTTCGTTGCCTTGACCATGGCGCCGGATCTCCATAAGCATTGATAAACCTCAACGCAGTGAAAAGGATGATCAACCCGAAACCTAACTGTAGCAAATATTTTCTTCTTACATCCTGCGCAACTCCCTTTTCAAATAATTTTCCGAAACAGTAACCGCAGCACATGACCCCAAACCACGGAAAAAAAGGGTAAAGGATGATCAGGAAATGATTCGGGAAAATGATGTAAGTCGCAAATCGTCCACGATGAAGCAAATCCCACCAAAAACCAAATTTGCCAATATGGGCAGTTTCTGCATAATCCAGTAAATTATGCAGGCAAACAATCATCAGGCCGATTGCTAAAATCACGTTGATGGGCAACCGGATAATCAAGGCCAATAAAATCATGCTGATCCCGATTGACCAGATTACCTGAAGAATAAAAACGTTGTAAAAAGGGTTGAAGGTGAAAGCAAGGCTCATAACCAGAAATTCTACCACTATAAGCCAAAACCCACGCCGGATAAGAAATGCTGCGAGCTCAGGTTTCGTTTTCTTTGTTCCACCAAGATAAGCGGAAGTACCTGCAAGAAAAACAAAAACAGGTGCACAGAAGTGTGTTATCCATCGGGTGAAAAAAAGTTGCGGGGTTGTAGTTGCCATATTGGTAGGGTCCCCGGTAGAGGCTTCAATATGAAAAAAGTCACGCACATGGTCAATAGCCATAACAACCATCACTATGCCTCTAAGCAAATCGATAGAGGTAATACGGTGTCTTGCAGAAGCCGTCAGCCTTGTCATTCAGGTTATTTTAAGGAAAGGGATATTACAAATTACAACATCACATATCCAAATCCAAAAGGAATTTTAGCTCAGGCTACAAGTTTATAAAGCAAAATATTCAAATAAATTTTAATACAACACTGCTAAGAAACCCATTCCGTTTGCAGTTTGTTGAGGTTTTTATATAACCCTTCTTCAATAGTGAGAAGCTGGTGATGAGTGCCACTTTCCTTAACTACTCCTTTTTCCAGCACAATAATTTTATCCGCATTCCGAATGGTGGAAAGTCGGTGAGCAATGATCAAAGAGGTGCGGTTCTTCATTAAATTTTCTAATGCGTCCTGCACAATAGATTCCGATGCAGAGTCCAGCGCACTGGTTGCTTCATCAAGAACCAGGATCACCGGGTTTTTTAAAATAGCACGCGCAATAGCAATTCGCTGCCGCTGTCCACCAGATAACTTAATGCCACGTTCACCAACCACTGTTTCATATTTTTCGGGGAAGCTATTTATAAATTCATCAGCATGGGCTTGTTTCGCAGCAGCAATGATTTCATCATCGGCAGCATTCGGTTTGCCATACGCAATGTTCTCTCGGATGGTGCCACCAAACAATAATACATCTTGCGGCACCAAAGCCATCTGCCTTCGCAATTGCGATAAAGGTATTTGCGATGCATCTTTCCCATCGAATAACAATTTCCCGGAACCCGGTTCATAAAAGCGTAACAACATCGCAGCAATGGTAGTTTTGCCCGCTCCGCTCGGACCAACAATTGCAATCTGCTGTCCCGGTTCGGCTTCCAAATTAACATCATTCAATACACGTAATTCAGGTCGTGACGGATAATTGAAAGCAACATGTTGAAAGCTGACCTTTCCTCTGAGCCTATATGCTTCCTGAACAGGTTCGTCTGCAACATGGACGTCTTCAGGTTCAGCTCTTAATAATTCTCTTACGCGTTGTGTTGCACCTAATGTTTTTTGTAACTGACTGTACAAATCTGCAAAACCAGCCATGCTTCCACCAACGAATGCAGTGTACACCACAAAAGCTGTTAAATCCCCAAACTGCAGGATTCCGACTCCATACCAAACCACCAGCACAATCGCGCCAAAGACGCTGAAGATGAGAAACGAGGCAAACAAGCCGCGGTTCATTCCGTTTTTCACCGCCATCACCACGACCTGCCGCAAACTTTCTGTGTATCGCTTTATTTCATACCATTCATTCGAAAATGCTTTCACATTGCTGATGCCCTGCAACGTTTCCTGCACAATAGTATTTGAATCTGCAAGCTGGTCCTGCGTCTGACGTGAAACTTTTCTGATGCGCCTGCTGAAAAAAATAGCTGCGACAACAATCACAGGCACGACCGAAAGCATAAGCAATGTCAGCCTGGGCGATATATAAAATATAAGGCCAATACCGATAATGAGTACCAGCAAGCCTCTTAGCACTTCAGCCAATGTGCTAGTAACAGCATCCTGTATCTGCGAAAGATCTGCGCTGATCCTGCTTGACAATTCTCCTACCCTGCGCTGCGCAAAAAATTCCATTGGCATGGTGATCATGCGTTGATAGATATCTTTGCGCAAATCTGCAAGCGCATTCTCTCCGACAGAAGTGAAAACATAAATCCGCATGAAAGAAAAAATCATTTGAACGGATAGCACCGCAATCATCAGCAGCGCAATATTTCCGGGCGTAAAATGAAAATGATTTTTTTGCAATTGACCGGCACTGTCAATCAGTTGCTTCAATAAATAAGGGAAGGCCATGGTTGTTACACTCGAGAGTGCAATAAAAAGTAAGCCAGCGGCGAACTTCCAGCGATATGGCTTTATATAGCCAAAAATCAGCAATGCCTGTCTGAAATTTTCCTTATTCAACTTCGCCTTAGGCGTTTCATCTTTCACCGAACCGTTGCTATTATAATTTGGCCTTGCCATCTGTAATGATTAAATGAGAATATGCAAATGTAAACAGCCGCAAAATCTTTGCGCACTATTAATGCCAGACGAATGAGAGAAGGAAATGTTTTAACTTCTATTGTTTGGTTTCTAAGAAATCATTTTAAGATCCAACTTTCGCTTTTAATACTCACGGTTTGCCATTGCAGAGAAATAATCCTAAATCCTTTGCTTCGTTGGAGCTTTGCTCCATTGTGTGAAACACCTCCTACCTGCTCGTGAATAAATCTAAAAATCAAAACTCCCCGTAAGCTCCATACCATGCAGCACCGATCATCGCGGTCTTATCGTTGGTTATGATGTGTATCGGCACCTGCCCCAATAAAGTTTGCATGCGGTCGCAATCAAGATACTCTTCATAAAAATTTCCGCTCTTAAGAAGCGGAGCGATCTTGGGAGGTATTCCTCCTCCCAGAAATAAGCCGCCGGTTGCTTTCATTTTCAATACAAGGTTGGAAGACTCGCGGGCAAGATATCGCACAAACAGTTCCATCGTTTCTGTACAAACAGCATCTTTATATTCAACTGCAGTACGGCTGATCACAGCAGAAGGATCATCATGTGCTAATGCGTCTGTGAGCCATAAAGGCTCTTCATTGCCCCCTCTGCTTCGCAGGAACAAATAAATATCATGTATACCTGGGCCTGCAACTAACTTTTCCCAGCTTACAATGCCATATTTTTTTTGGAGGAAATGAAACAATGCTATATCCAAATCCGTGCGAGGGCAAAAATCACAATGGCCACCTTCCGTTGGAAAGGGATGATAGCAAGATCCATCCCAAAACAATCCGGCTTCCCCCAAACCCGTTCCTGGCGCAATGATTGACATATTGCCCTGAACATTTGCATCGCCTTCATGAAGCATGATAACATCATCTCCTGTTAGCCCGGCGAGGCCATAAGCGGTTGCTTCAAGGTCGTTGAGCAAATGAACTTGCTTCACCCCCGTTTCACTACTCATCTCTAGCACATCAATATCCCATGAAAGATTTGTGATCTTCGCTTTTCCATGAATAATCGGACCCGCAACGCCCGCACAGATACGATCCGGTAATTGGAGTTTATTTTCAGAAATAAATAGCTTAATGATATCAATCAAAGTAGCATGGCCGGAAGAATGGTAACTTTTGTCAAGCACCACTTCGAAGTTTCCTTTAGCTATTTTATACAAAGCAAGATTTGTTTTCGTCCCCCCCACGTCGCCCGCCAACACCGTTATTTCCTTATCAAACATTTCAGCTTTATGCCCGAACGAAAGAGGTATCAGCAATTGTTTGCCCATACTGGTCAAAATCTTTTTTAAAATTCACTTTTCAATTTATCGTAAAGAGACGAGAACTTGGAAAAATTCCTCATGTATATTTTGTTATTGTTTTCATCAGGAATAAATTTTTTCTGATCAGTGATGAATCGTATCATTTCACCCAACCCTCCAATCAGGCCGACAGCCCAAAACCCGATAATCGCAGCACCTATTGCAGATGCATCTGCCACATTGGAAACAATCACCTCCTTATTAAACACATCAGCAATGATCTGAATCCATGATGGCGATTGGATGAAACCGCCGCTTGCATAAATAATTTTTATGGAGCCAATTGTTTCTTCAAGCGAAACTCCAATCTGATAAAGCGCAAACGAAATACCTTCGATAACAGCACGCATAAAATGTTTTTCAGTATGCATTGGATTGATAGCAAAAAAAACTGCCCTTGCTTCTGCATCCCATATTGGCGCTCTTTCGCCAAAAAGATAAGGGAGGAAAATCAGGCCACCCGAGCCTGGTTGCACTTGATCAATCATAGATAAAGAATGAGTGAAATCAGCCCCATTGAATGACAATTGAGAAAGAAAATTTTTAATGTACCATTGTACTACAGCACCGCCATTGTTCATCCCTCCTCCGGAGATATATAAACCTTTTGTAAGAATGTAATTGAATATTCTTTGTCCCGGATCATGTTTAGGGTTTGCAGAAGCCATGCGCACTGCGCCGCTGGTGCCGATCGTAAGAGACGTATCTCCAGGATGGATTGCATTGCTCCCAAGATTCGCAAGACACCCATCACTGCCACCAATGATAAACGGCACATTATCATTCAATCCAAATGCATCTTTATATTTTTTTGCAAGAAGCGTTTCACTATGTATTGGCTCAACAGGTATAGAAAGTCTATCGGTGGAAATTCCGATAAGCTCCAGTGATTCTTTACACCATTCAAATTCATATATATTGAACATTCCAGTTGCTGATGCAAGGGAATAATCAATCAGGTATTTCCCGAACAACTGATGCCACAGATATTCTTTGATACCAATGAATTTAGATGCGCCGGAAAAAATACCGGGCTCATTATTTTTAAGCCATAAAATTTTGCATAAAGGCGACATTGCGTGGATAGGCGTTCCCGTTAGCTCATAAATTTTCTTACCAGTCCCCGTATTTTTAATTTGAGCAGCCTCAACTGAGCTTCGCAAATCTGCCCATGTGATAATATTTGTCAGCGGGAATCCGTTATCATCAACTGCCATCAAGCTGTGCATGGCACAGCTAAAACTGATACCGCATATTTCCGCTTTGGATTTTGAAACAGATAATACTTGTTTCAGCACGTCTTCAAAAGCTTTTAAAATAAGTGATGGCTCAATCTCATCATATCCGAGCTTTGCCGAAAAGTGCCCGTAAGAAGCACTTGAAGAAGCAATCACTTCGCCCTGCTTTGTAAATACAATTGCTTTTGTATTAGTCGTCCCTATATCAATACCGATAACAGCCTGCATTCAGTGAAATAATTTTATGTACACAATCCTGCTTCAAATCATTTTGCATTGTAATCGTACACAATGTAACCCCATGGCTCTATACGAACGCTATGTGATGGCTTGATTTTTTCACGCGTTCCAGAAAATACGTTCAGCGGATTTCCTGTCAGCGATGCATCCTCTATTTTTATCCGCTGTTCTTTGGTTGAAAAATTGAGTATGACCAGGATTTTATTTCCATTCTTTGTTCGCATAAATGAGTAAACCGAATTCTCATCTCCCGCTTTTACTTTTTTGAATGAAGCGTTTGCCGCAAGCGCGGCGTTTGTCCTGCGAAGTTTTGTGAGCGTTCTGTAAAAAGAAGAAAGACTGTAATGCTTCCAATCAATTGTATCTTTCACAAAAAATTTCAATCGCCTTTTATTCGGTTCTTCCTGACCACTATAAATCAATGGCACACTGTTCTTCATCGTGAATGCCCATACTGCAAACGCTTTATAGCCTTCGCCAAAACGCTCAAACTCAGTTCCATTCCAGCTATTCTCATCATGATTGGTAGTAAAATATAATCTAAATGAATTCTCAGGATATGCATGCTCGTTATAATCAATCACTGAATCCAGTTGCCGTAAAGTTGTTTTGCCTGAGTAAATCCCATAAGCCACGTTCATCACGCTCCATGGATAGGTCTCGTCAAAGCCTGCTGAATGCAAAGTCGGCTTCTCTCCTTCCGCCAGCATAAAAACGTTTTTCACCTTGTGTAATTCAGCGATCGCCTCTTTCCAGAAATCGTCGGGTACGTTCCAGGCCACATCGCAGCGAAAACCATCGATATCTGTCTTAATCAGCCACCACTTCATCGCAGCGATCATGCTGTCGCGCAATTCCCGGTTATCATAATCCAGTTGCCGTGTGTCGCTCCAGTCGAATGGTATCGCAGGCTTTCCTGCGCTATCTTTTCTATAAAAATCGGGATGCTTTATTATCCATGGATTATCTGGTGCTGAATGATTAGGAACCCAATCGATAATCACTTTAAAGCCCATTGCATGCGCATGCTTTACCAACGCTTTCCAATCGCCGAGCGTCCCGTAATCAGGGTTTACTTTGTTGTAATCTTTCACCGCATAATAAGATCCCATTTCTGCTTCCGAGTTTTTTCTTCCTATCAGGCCGATGGGAGTGATTGGCATGAACCATAATATTTCCACCCCCATGTTTTTTAATCTGGGTAATGATTTTTCAAACGCCTTGAAAGTGCCTGCCGCAGTGTATTGGCGCAGGTTCACCTCATAAATGTTAGATTGATAGCTCCATGCAGGATGCCTGACTATTGTATCTTCCATCCGTTTGTTACTGTTTGCAAAAGAGTGAGAATATAAAGAAAGAGTGAAAAAGAAAAATGAAAAAAAAGCAACAGTTTTATTGCACATCGCCAAACATTTTATAAAAGTTAAAGAGAATATCTGACACAAAGCCGGAAGGCGAAAAGGATTTCCAGAGCTATATGCAAAACTAAATCTTTCTTTGCAGGCAGAATCATTAAATCAATTCCTTCAACTTATCAACTACAGCATCCACTTCTTCTTTTGTATTGTGCCTGCTGAAAGAAAACCGAATTGCTATTTGATTAGGATTATTCTTAATTGCGCGGATTACATGAGAACCCTGGTCAACCCCGCTTGTGCATGCGCTACCGCCGGATGCGCAGATATTATTGATATCAAGATTGAATAAAATCATTTCTGATTTTTCCGTTTTAGGTATTGCTACATTCAGCACGGTATATAGGCTTTTCGCGATCACATCCCCATTAAATTCGATACCCTGCAAATGCTTTTCAAGCTGCTGCATCATGTAGGTTTTAATATCTTTTATATATGCACTGTCTTTCTCATAGTTTACAGTGGCCAACTCAAGTGCCTTTGCAAAGCCAACGATGCCATATAAATTTTCTGTTCCTGCACGCATATTCCGTTCCTGCGAACCGCCGTGTAGGTATGGATTGATTTTGATATTCTCATTGATGTACAATAAACCCACCCCTTTTGGCCCATGAAATTTATGGCTCGCAGCCGTTACAAAATGAACGGGAGTATTGCGCAGATCAAAAGGGAAATGACCTATTGTCTGAACTGTGTCCGAATGAAAGACAGCGCCATATAATTTACAGAGTTCACCCACCTGGTGTATGTCGAGCATGTTGCCAATTTCGTTATTAGCATGCATTAATGTTACCAGGCTTTTTTCTGTACTTGCTGAAAGCAATTGTTTCAAATCTTCCAAATCAATATGGCCATCGGCCAATAGCTTTACAAAACTCACAGATGCTTCCCCTTTTTTATGAAGATGCTCCACAGTATGCAATGTAGCATGATGTTCAATAGCAGATGTAATGATGTGTGTGCAACCGAGGTCTCTTATGCTTGAGACGATTGCCGTGTTCGAGCTTTCAGTTCCGCCAGATGTAAAAAAAATTTCTGCAGGATGTGCATTCAAAATTTTTGCAACCCTTTTTCTCGCAGACTCTACAGCCATCCTGGATTCCCGGCCATAAGAGTAAATGGAAGAAGGGTTGCCAAATTTTTCAGTCAGGTATGGCATCATCGCTTCCAGTACCTGAGGATCCAGCGACGTGGTTGCAGCATTATCAAAATAAATTCTTTGCATGTATGTGAAAATGGGTGCAAATATATGAAATGAAATAATGACTAGCATGCAACTGGCCTGGCGTAATTCTCCACTGACCACTGACTTCCCGCTACATAATATTTTTAAGCTTCACCATCACTTCGCCGACGCAGCCTTCGAGGCTTTTTTTGATTTCATGTTCCCAGAACCTGATCACCGACCAGCCCTGCCTGATCAGCGTTTGCGTAACTTCCATATCGCGTTGCATATTCCGTTCGATCTTTGGTATCCAATAAGCTTTATTTGTAGAAAATGTTTTCTTTTTATGTTCCCAATCGTATCCATGCCAGAAATCGCCATCAACAAACACTGCAACCTTATATTTCGCAAAAATAATATCGGGTTTGCCAATTACCTTTTTTGAATACAGCCTGTACCGGTAACCATAATGCCACAAAGCTTTCCGGAGCATCACTTCAGCCTTTGTGTTTTTCGCTTTGATCCTGCTCATGACAGCAGAGCTTTTCGCCGTGGCATAAAAGCCGGCGTCTTCATTGAACCGCGGGACTTTAATTATATATTCATCAGCGGTCTTGTATGACTTTGGCTTACTCATTATTTATTACTCAACGGTACATACAAAATCAAATATTTTCCCACCAACGGGAGAAGTTTTGCCGACTATTTTTCAAATCAATTTCCTCTCCAATCATGGGAGTAAGCAAGGGTATCCCATTTTCTCTGGCAGCATTTACTACCCTTTTGATCGGATCGTCCCAATCATGATTTCCCAAGGCAAATTTTGCCCAGTGAACCGGTAATAATTTTTTTGCTCTTAAATCCTTCGCAGCCATGGCAACTTCCTCTGGCATCATATGAATATACTTCCAGCTTTTGTCATATTGGCCACATTCTAAAATCGCCAGATCAAACGGGCCGTATTTATTTCCAATCTCAGCAAAATGACTGTCATAGCCGCTGTCGCCGCCTATGAATATTTTCATCGCAGGAGTTGTCAATACGAAAGATGCCCACAAAGATTTATTCCTGCGCAATCCTCTTCCTGAAAAATGGCGGGCAGATGTTACGGCTACTTCAAATCCTTTTTCCAACAGCACTTCTTCATCCCAATCTTTTTCAATGATCCTATTTTTATTAAATCCCCATCTTTCCAAATGCTCGCCTGTCCCCAATGAACAGACTATCTTTTTGCTCTTTGGCTTCAGCTTCATGATGGTTTCATAATCCAGATGATCCCAATGATCATGAGAAAGAAAAAGAAAATCGATCTCCGGAATATCATCTGCTGAATATGCATCGCTGCCCGCAAAACTTCTAGTGGTTGATTTTATCGGCGAGGCCGCTCCGCTGAAGACGGGATCAACCAGAATTTTTCTCCCACTTACCTGCATAAAATAGGATGAATGCCCGAACCATACCAGCATATTCTTGTCAGGATCCAAGTCTAACAAAGCCGCTTTTGACGAAGGCAGCACTGCTGGTGGTCTCCTGTTTTTACTTTTATTAAAAAAAAACTCTTTCATCACAGCATAGTAGCTCACTCCTTCTGCCAAATCGGGTGTATGATGGAGATTCTGGAATTTACCATTTCTGAAATTCCGGGAATACATCACTCTTTTCAAACGCTCGCCCCTTGGCATTCTGCCAAATTTTGGTTGTTTCAAAAAAATGAACACTGCAATTATAAGTACAGCAATAATGATGATAATTATCATTGATCAGCTTGATTGTTATAATTTCAATAGAATTGAAAACTATTCTGCAAGATATTTATAAATTTCTTCAGAAGGTTTCAGCCTTTAACTACAAAAATTTTTGCATAAATATATTTTCTGGCAATCTGCTGAAAGGGCTCGATCAGCTTTCTGCAAAAAATAAGGGCCGTGCATTAAGCACAGCCCTAGATTAAGTTGCAAAGACCAGGATTAGCTGATCAATTTAACGTTTACAGCGTTAAGGCCTTTTTTACCGTTCTGTACATCAAATTCCACACGGTCGTTTTCTTTAACCTGATCGATTAAGCCACTCGCGTGTACAAAAGTTTCTTTATTGGAATCATCATGCTTGATAAAGCCGAAGCCTTTTGTTCCATTGAAAAACTTTACGGTGCCTGTTGTTTTAGTGTTCATTATTAAATTGTATTGGTAATAAAATGAGATGCAAGATACAATTTTTTTTCTAGCTGTGATATTTATTGGAAAGCGCAGCTGTGTTCGTGTCGGGAAGATATCATGACTATAAAGCGAACGGAGTCTCTGCAAGCATGTCATTTTGTTGCCTTTCGCGGAAACTTTACCAGCGAAATTGATCATTCGCACATTTTATACGGCTTTGGTCAGATAATTTTGCATATCCAATCGCATAAAATGTATACCCCAACGTTATTCAATTCGATAACCCAAATACTAAAATGAAAAACCTGTTCTTACTCGCCCCACTATTATCCATGCTTTTATTTTGCATTTTCAAACCAAGTCGTGATAATGATGAATTAACAGAAAACAAGAATTCTTCACCAAGATATGATCTTTTAAAAATAAGCCCTTTAAATAAAGCCTCCCAAACAACAAGCGCTGCAACGATATTGGGTCGAAAGCAGGTTCCTATTTTATGTTATCATCAGATCCGTGAATGGCGTACAACTGACTCAAAAAGAGCGAAAGATTATATTGTCCCGGTTGAAGCCTTTAAACAACAATTGAAAATGCTTGCTGACAGTGGTTACCACACCATTCTCCCAGACCAGCTTTATAGTTATCTCACCCAGGGAACGCCATTGCCAAACAAACCGATTATGCTTACTTTTGATGATACTGATTTGGGACAGTACACAGTTGGTTACCCTGAGATGAAGAAATATAATTTCAAAGGAGTCTTCTTTATCATGACTGTCTCGCTCAACCGGCCAAATTATATGAGCAAAGAACAAGTGAAAGAACTGAGCGATGCCGGGAATGTTATTGGCTCTCATACATGGGATCATCACAATGTGAAAAAATATCAGGGCAAAGACTGGGAAATCCAGATTGACAAGCCAACCAAACAATTAGAAAGCATAACAGGCAAGCCTATACGTTATTTTGCATATCCATTTGGATTATGGAACAAACAAGCTATTCCTGAATTGAGAAAGAGAAACTTTATTGCCGCCTTCCAACTTATCACAAAACGTGATGAGCAGGAACCCCTTTATACAATCCGGCGTATTATCGTGCCGGGTTCCTGGTCACTCAAGACGCTGCAGCATGCGATACTGGCAGATTTCTAGCAGGAAAAAAATCACGCAAAGGCGCCAGGCGCAAAGAGTCCCTCTGTGGCCCACGTCAAAACTCTGCGGCTCTCTGTGGCTATTCTTCCTCCAAAGATTATACTTTTGTATGCAAATGGATACAATGGAAATAGAACAAGAAAAAAAAATAGATGTGGATCAGATCAATTGGCTGATGAAAAACAGGCGAAGTGTTTTTGTGAGCCAGTTTACCCAAGGGAAAACAATACCTGATGAAATTGTAATGCAATTGCTTGAAAACGCAAACTGGGCCCCCACCCATAAAAAAACAGAACCCTGGCGGTTCACTGTTTTTACAGGAGAAGGCTTGAAAAAATTAGCCGAATTTCAATCTGCGTTGTACAAAAAAACCAGAGGCGAAAAATTTAAGCAAGCTGTTTACGAAAAGCTATTAGCCACTCCCCTTTTGTGCTCACACATTATTTCTATTGGAATGAAACGTAGCACGGAAGTGTCTATCCCTGAAATGGAAGAAATCGCTGCCGTGGCATGTGCTGTGCAAAATCTGTATTTATCGACTGTAGCTTATGGCCTTGGTGGTTACTGGACCACGGGTGGCATTACTTTTGATGAAGAAGCAAAAGAGTTCTTCGGCCTGCGCAGAGAAGACAAGTTGCTTGGATTCTTTTATCTCGGCTACATTGAAATCCCCCCTGTAAAAGGAACACGCGGCCCAATAGAAGATAAAACAGTTTGGATAAAAGAATAGCGTAAATTGTACTAATTTTAATAAGTAAGGGGTGGGGAGAGTAAAAGTTGCTCCTTATCAGATATACCAGCAAGATACTAATATTTAATCATCGAATTAAGGTCATCTATGTGGTTTAAATTGCTCAACGGCGTTAACTAAGATGAAAATATTCCCCGCCCGCTTTAGAGAATGTAAAGGGCCAAAATAAAATGAGCCGATTTTAAATTATAAACCATCGTTTCAACTTTAAAAAATATAATCATCATGAAAAAAATCAGCTTCATTTCTATTGCATTAATGATAGGGTTAGCTGCGTGCAACGGCAGCAGTGATAAAACCAGCACAACAGACAGTGCCGCAACCACAGCAGGCTCTGACACAAGTCATCATGCAACAGATACAGCACAAATGATCGCGCCTTTGCCAGACGTGCCTGCCGGTGCAAAAGTGTTTTTCAAAAATCTGAAAAATGGCGAAACAGTGAAATCTCCATTGAAAGTAGAATTTGGTGTCGAAGGCATTTCGCTTGACACCGCTGGTGCCATCAAAGCTGGCTCAGGCCATCATCATTTGCTGATTGATGCGGGCGATTCGATCGCAGCCGGAACAGTTGTGCCGAAAGATTCCACTCATTTGCACTTCGGAAAAGCGCAAACAGAAACCACACTTACATTGACACCCGGTGAGCACACACTTACGCTTCAATATGCCGATGGCATACATCGTTCTTACGGAAGCAAACTGGCTGCGACTATTAAAGTAAAAGTAAAATAAGGAAATCAATCTACTACAACTCAACCCTTTGCTGTTGCAAATAACAGCGAAGGGTTCTTATTTAGAATCAATTCAGTTCTTCGATCCGTCAGCGTATAAAAATTAAGAGCTTGCTTTATTGAGCAGATCAATTGCAGCTTCATCTAATCTAATTCCTGTTGCTTTTATCAACTCATTCAATTGCTCAACTGTTGTTGCGCTGGCAATAGGTGCAGTTATGCTTTTCCGTGAAATCGCCCATGCAAGCGCAATGGCTGCCTGATTGGTGTGATATTGCTTTGAAACTTCGTCGAGTGCATGCAAAATGCGAAAGCCACGTTCATTAAGATATTTTTTGATTCCTCCTCCACGCTTGCTCTTGTCAAGATCATTTTCTGATCTGTACTTACCGGTTAAAAAACCGCTTGCAAGCGAATAATAAGTGATCACACCTATGTTATTTTCCAAACATATTGGCTCAATTTCTTTTTCGTAATCCTGACGATCATACAAATTGTATAACGGCTGGAATGATTGATAAGATGGATAGCCATGCTTCTTGCTTACCCCCAGTGACTTTTTAAACCTCTCAGGAGACAGATTGGAGGCCCCGATCCATTTTACTTTTCCATCCTTCACTAATTGCGCATAAGCTTCCAGAGTTTCTTCAACAGGTGTGATATCATCATCCCAATGTGTTTGGTAAAGATCAATATAGTCAGTCTGCAGGCGAAGCAATGAATCTTCTGCTGCTTTCAATATATATTTTTTTGTAAGGTCTTTATGCCCTAACCCCATATCAGCGCCCACTTTTGTAGCAATGATTATTTTATCCCGATTGGCGCGTTCCTTCATCCATTCACCAAGGATGGTTTCTGATTCGCCTCCTGTATTTCCGGGAGCCCAGCGTGAATAAACGTCAGCAGTGTCAATAAAATCAAATCCTGCTCCTGCAAATGCATCCAATATTTTAAATGACGCTGCCTGATCAATTGTCCAGCCGAAAACATTGCCCCCGAGAGCCAGTGGGGCAAATTCTAAATCTGATTTTCCTAATTTTCTTTTTTCCATAAATTTATTTTTTTCTCCGGCCTGAAGGCCGGAACCAGTCACCGGGCTACTCAGCCAACTGTTGCAGAATGTATTCTCTTTTTGCCCTGAAACCTTTTATATCTGTATCATACTTAGCAAACTCGTATACAACCTGCCTGCAAATCTCTTTTGCAACCGCAGGTTTTTTCTCTTCCAGCATTTTCAGCAATTCATAATCTACAATCCCATCGCGCATTGCCTCCAGGCGAATGGAACTTAAAATTTTCCCATTGCCCGGGTATGTAATGAAGGCATCCCCTCCAGGCATAATATTTCCTGCTTCAGGAATGATGCCCGCAGTTTCTTCGAGACAATTATCGCTCCAGAAATCCCATTCCCAGTGTAAATAACCCGTAGCCCCAAATCGGAAATTGATCCAATGCAGGATACGCGTTTTGATCAAAGGCAATTCGATAAAACGGTTTGCATATTCGCCTTGAGGTGCGAGGCATGTATAGAACCATACTTCATTTCCCGCATTTTGCCTTTCCTTATAAAACAAATAGTTGCTGTCATACATTTCTAATTCAGGTACCCAAACATCCACCGTATTATCCACTCCATGCGAATGAACAGCATCAATCAATTTTATATCCGGAGCAATAGACTTTATGCAGGACGCAATATCTGCATAGGATTTTTCATTACCTGATTCCGGCTCATCACATACATGCTGCAGATAAATTTTATACCATCCTTTTTCTTTAAGATGTGCGACCAGTGCGGGAATAAACTGCCTGTAAAAATTTTGCGCTTCCGGATCCGTGACAGCTATATTTTTAAATCTAAGAGAGTCATTTTTCATATAAGGAGTGTAAACACCAAATTGTGCATACCAATTTCCCATCCTTCCACCAATATGGCCTCCTTCTATTCTGCCAAGCGTTCCTTCATCAATAAATGTTTGAACAAACTTATCGAATTTGGAAAAATCAAAGGAAAACTTGTCCTTATTCACTGTAATGCCTGCCAATGAAAAAACAGGAGTCATGATCACATTCTGATCATATTCCTTCATTTTTTTTGCCGCCACGTGCAACCACTTCCAGTAATTTCCGGAAAATTCTACTGAGTCCTTGCCGCCACTTAATTGTTTCAACTGGTTCTTCCCTAAACCAAACCAGTTAGTGACCCACAGGCTTGTTTTGTTGATCGTAACATTGTAAACACGAACTGTAAACCGCCTGTTCAGAGAAAAGCTTTGTCTGTCTATTTTTCCTTTGACAGTCAGCAAGCCGACATAATCTCCGGGAGGAAAACCAACAGGAATATTCATTGTAATCCATATTGGCTGCGTAGTAAAGTTTCGTATGTCCATTGAGGTGGTATCGAATATCGGGTCAGGATAAAATCCTGAAATTGGGTTCAATTTATCTTTCGGCGGGTTGGGCAATGGCCTGCCGACTCTTGTATATCCAACAAAGCCCACAAATGTATTTTTTGAAAAAAGGTTCATGTTTCCTGATAGCTGAACCACTGAAGCAGTTACATGTACAAGCGTTTTATTGCTTCTCAATGCAAACTGAAAACTGGCATGCTCTCCTCTGGCAACGTCTGCAATGGCTTCCGTTTCATCAAAGAAAGCAGTTTCCTTAAAAATCTTTTGCAATGGATCTACAGCAACACAGGTTACTATATCATTCAATTGCTCTTCATTGATTTTATTTTGTTGAGCAGGCGTTAATTGAACACTAATAATAATTACAGCCATTACCAGGAATGCCTTTCTCATTTTTATTTGGTTTGGTTTTATATCTATGCGGTTGTCTTCAGGAAAAGTTTTTCGAGTTAACAAGCAAATGAATAATCTGCGTTATTTCATTTTTATCAGCAATCGTAAAAGAGTCGCTTTCTTTCAAATTTTCATTGATGAACTCCATACCGCTTTTACCAAAAATTCTTGCCGAAGTATGGAATTCTTCAGCGGTTGTTTTTTCTATTAACTCGGCGATATTTTTTGCCCGGATACCAGAACCAGGCATAATAATAATGCGGTTTTCAGCTTGTCTCACCAATTCATTCAGAAGCATTGCGCCTTCAATGGCTGTCGGCTTTTGGCCTGAAGTAAGAATGCGTTCACAACCAATACTTAGAATGTCCTCCATTGCTTCAAATGGATTCACTGCACGATCGAATGCCCTATGAAATGTGACACCGAGCGGATACGCAAGTTCAACTAGTTTTGCGCAACGCTTTTTATCAATCGTTCCATCCGCATTCAGCATGCCGATCACTATGCCATCGCAGCCGGCTTGTTTGCAAAATGAAATATCTCTTATCATTATTTCAAACTCTTCGTCATCAAATAAAAAATCCCCATCGCGAGGACGGATGATGGGATACAATTGAATATGCAATTTCTCTCTGGCAGTTTTGATAACACCAAGACTGGGCGTAGTGCCCCCTCCTGCAGGATCAGCACACAATTCAACCCGATGCGCACCGGCATCTTGCGCAATGAGCGCCGACTGAATATTAAAGCAGCATATTTCAAGCTGAAACTGCATTATGAATAATAACTTTTTGAATTGAATAATTTTTCTTCACTATTGCTTTTTAATGCATAACTAAATCCCTTTTGAATCGCGAATGCACCTGTTTCTCCTTTTTTATTCAATGCCAGAAATGCCACTTGTATTTCTTTTGATTTTTCGCCTTTGGCTTTCACAATTCTTTCCACTGCTCTTCTGCACGCCTCTTCAGGACTAAGCCCTTGCCTCATGAATTCAACCACGGTATGTGAACCGCAAATGCGGATCACATCTTCCCCCTGACCGGTGGCAGTAACAGCGCCTACTTCATTATCAACAAATAACCCAGCACCAATAATCGGCGAATCACCCAGCCTGCCCCGCATCTTAAATCCCATGCCGCTGGTTGTGCAACTGCCGCTGAGGTTTCCTTTTGCATCCATGGCCACCATACCAATCGTATCGTGATTCCATTCGCCGTTGTCGAATTTTGAAGGCGCAAAAGCTGTGCCTTTCGTGTTTTCGATATTAATGACGGGCTTGTATTCTGATTTCTTCAGCCATTCATCATAATTTTTTTTTGCATCATCAGAAAGCTTTTGTTCTTCCAATGGAAAACCTTCCGCAACCGCAAACTGTTGTGCTCCGCTACCAACCAGCATCACGTGAGGTGTTTTCTCCATCACCCGCCGCGCAACAGATATCGGGTGCTTTATTCTTTCCAAAAAAGCAACGCTGCCACAATTAAACTTTTCATCCATTATAGAAGCATCAAGCGTTACAAACCCATCTCTGTCAGGATTCGCCCCAAGCCCCACACAGCAACTCTGTTCAGCTTCAGTTATCATCACCCCCGCCTCGACTGCATCAAGTGCACGACCACCTGTCACCAAAATTTTCCATGCCCCCTTATTTGCATTCAGGCCAGCGTCCCAAGTGGAAATGACTATCGGATTATTTGTAATAACCGGAAACATTTTTTCCGCCATACTTTTTTTGCCAAGGGCAAGGCCTACAGAACTTACCAAAGAAGACTGCAAAAATTTTCTTCTGTTGAACATTTTGAAAAGATTAAATTGAGCTTCGAATTTAGTCAATTTGAAAATCTGATTTTGAAATTAATTACAAATAGGATTATCAATCGTTTGTTTTATTCATAACCAACATTAACATGAGAAATTTATTCAGTCTGCTGATTTTAATTTGCTCCGCAAGTGCTTCTGCACAGGACAGTACATGGATCCGAAATAATTATTATAAGATAGAACGAAATGTACTTACACGGGATGGTGTGGGATTATTCACGTCGATTTATATCCCAAAAGATACCACTGAAGCGCACCCCATCTTGCTGACAAGGACTCCGTATTCATGTGCTCCTTACGGAGAGAACAACTGGAGAAAATACTGGTATTCCTACCAGAGAGAGTATTTCAAAGAAGGCTATATCATGGTGACGCAAGATGTGCGCGGACGCTGGATGAGCCAGGGTCAGTTTGAAGATATCCGCCCATTTAACCCAAATAAAAAAGGGAAAGAAATTGACGAAGCAAGCGATACCTACGATGCGATTGACTGGCTTGTGAAAAATATCCCCCATAATAATGGTAAAGTTGGTGTGTTTGGCATCTCCTATCCTGGTTTTTATTCAACAATGGCTGCGGCAAGCAACCATCCTGCACTGAAAGCAGTGAGCCCGCAGGCGCCTGTCACCAACTGGTTCATTGGCGATGACTTCCATCACAATGGCGCATTTTTTCAAATGGATGCGTTTTCATTTTATTCATCTTTCGGGAAACCACGCCCCAAGCCAACTACCGAAGGCCCAAGCGAGTTTGATTATCCCACACATGACAATTATAAATTTTATTTAGAAACCGGTTCTTTAAAAAACTTAGCAAAATATCTGGGAGACAGCATAGCGTTCTGGAAAGATTTATATGCGCACCCAAACTATGATTCATGGTGGAAAACACGTGATGCAAGGAATGCCACAAAAAATTTACAACCTGCGATGCTTTGGGTTGGCGGATTGTTTGATGCGGAAGATTGCTGGGGGGCATGGAATGCATACAAGGCTGCTGAGCAAAATAATCCCGGTAAGGCATTTAACAAAATTGTGGATGGGCCATGGTATCATGGCCAATGGGCAAGCAACGATGGCACACATTTAGGCAATATTTATTTCGGCAGCAATACATCGGCATGGTTCCAGCAAAATATGGAAATCCCTTTCTTCAATTATTTTCTGAGAGGCAAGGGGGATATATCACAAATTGCAGAAGCAAATATTTTTATCAGCGGAGCGGATGAATGGAAAAAATTTGATCAATGGCCACCCAAAGAAAAACAGGATAAAAATTTATACCTGCAGCACAGTGGCAAACTAGATTGGGGCAAACCTGCTGCCCAAAATAGTTTCAGCGAATATACCAGTGACCCCGCTCATCCTGTTCCTTATGACGATGGTGTGCATTTTAACAGGACAAGGACTTATATGACCGATGACCAGCGCTTTGCTTCGAGAAGACCCGATGTTTTGACATTTCAAACTGATACATTAACTGAAAATGTGACGGTAACAGGCAATGTCATTGCAAATATCCTCACAAGCATTTCGACCACGGATGCAGATTTTGTTGTGAAAGTGATTGACGTTTTCCCTGATAATCTGTCGTACAATGATATTGATATTTATGCAGAGCAAGATCCTGAAAAAAAATATCCAATGGGCGGTTATCAGATGCTGGTGCGTGCAGAGATTTTCCGTGGGCGTTACAGAAAAAGCTACGAAAACCCGGAACCATTTACGCCCGGCAAAATTGAGACTGTGAAATTTGAATTGCCACCTGTAGCGCATCAATTTAAAAAGGGGCATCGCATTATGGTGCAGATTCAAAGCAGTTGGTTCCCGTTGGTTGACCGGAATCCGCAACGCTATGTGAATATTTACAACTGCAATGAAAACGATTTTATCAAAAGCGATATAAAAATTTATCATGATGCCGTAAATGCTTCGTATGTTGTTCTACCTATTTTAAAATGATCATATGCAACTCAGTATTTTCCGGATAAAGATCGTAATCATATTTCTTTACCTTCCTTCATTTTTGTTTGCTCAAAAAGCCAATGAAGATTCTGCTTTTATTGCAGCCAACTATATTAAAATTGAGAAGATGATCCCGATGCGGGATGGCGTGCGTTTGTTCACTTCGATTTATATCCCCAAAGATGAAAACGAAAAATATCCATTTCTGATGCAACGCACTCCATACTCCTGCAGGCCATATGGAAGCGAAATGAGTATAGGTTTAGGCCCAAACAACAGAACGCTGCTCCACGAAAAATATATTTTTGTTTGCCAGGATGTACGCGGACGTTACAAAAGCGAAGGAAATTTTGAAGAGATGACTCCTGCCAAAGACTCAAAAAAGACAAAGAAAGATACTGATGAAAGCAGCGATGCCTACGACACTATTGATTGGTTATTGAAAAATATCAAAAATAATAATGGCAGAGTTGGTATTTGGGGAATTTCCTATCCCGGTTTTTATGCATCCGCTTCCCTGCCCGATGCACATCCAGCGATAAAAGCAGTTTCGCCGCAAGCTCCGGTAACAGATGAATTCATTGGAGATGATGCTAATCACAATGGTGCTTTTTACCTCCTGGACAATTATGATTTCACCGATTATTTTGAGGGAACAAGAATTGATTCTGGTACAAACTATAAAGAAATTTTTGAGAATGCCCACAAAGATCCGTATTCATTTTTTAAAACAATGGAGCCTTTAACAAACACAAATGGCAGTAAATATTTTGATAAGAAAGCAAAAATCTGGAATGAATATCTCGAACATACTACGTATGATGATTACTGGAAAGCAAGAAACATACGCCCACATCTTAAAAACATAAAACCCGCAGTGCTCGTTGTTGGGGGATGGTTTGACGCTGAAGACCTGTTTGGTTCATTACGCACTTTCGAAGCAATCAGGCAGCAATCACCTGCCAACAATAATATCAGGCTGGTTATGGGACCGTGGACACATGGGGAATGGTTTGGAAAATTTCAGTTCGGGTTTCCAACATATAATTTTCAAAGCCAGAATAAATTTTATCATGAAGAAATAGAAGCAAAATTTTTCAATTATTATCTGAAAGATAAAGGTGATTTTAATTTATCGCAGGCAACTGTTTTTGAAACGGGCACCAATCAATGGAAACATTACGATATATGGCCGCCTGCAAATGCAAAACCTGTTAAATTTTATTTCCAGGCTAATGGAAAAATAGCAAACGAAACTTCAGATGGGTTTGATGAATACATCAGCGATCCTGCAAAACCAATTCCTTACACAAATGGAATTTTTGAAGACCGCAATAGTAATTATATGGTGGAAGATCAGCGTTTTGCCGCAGAACGGCCGGACGTATTGGTCTATGAAACGGATACATTAACTGAAGATATAACGGTAACGGGCAGGTTAAAGGCAGATATATTTATTTCAACTACCGGAACAGATGCCGATATCATCGTGAAGCTGATTGATGTGATTCCGGATAATGAGCCAGACTTCCATACCTCATACAAACTGAACGGAGTTAGTCACACAAATAATCTTCAACTTGCAGGTGTTGAACGGTTACAAAGAGCCGAAGTGTTTAGGTGCAAATTCAGGAACAGCTATGAAAAGCCCGAACCATTAGTTCCCGGGCAAATAACAGAGATAAAATTTGACATGAATGAGATTGCGCACACATTCAAAAAAGGCCATCGCATCATGGTGCAGGTACAAAGCAGTTGGTTTCCGCTCGTGGATATTAACCCGCAAAAATTTGTGAGCATACCAACATGCGATAAAAGCGATTTTCAAAAAGCCACTATGAGAATCTATCATGATGCCATGAATAGCTCATCAATCATGTTGCCCGTGCTGCATTAATTTCAACCTGTCAACTTTTCAACGCTAAACGATATCCTCTCAAAAAGTCTTCAATTCCCATTTTCTTTTTTCCTTCGAGCTGGATCTCTTTCAGGTAGGTATAACCGTTATGCGCCGCAAACCGAAGGCAGGTTCTCTTATCGGTTTCAAAATTGCCCGGCAAAACAGTAGTTGGAGTTTCTTCTTTCTCTGAGCGGAATATCTTCAGCATCTTACCATCAAAATAAGTGAACGCTCCGGGGAATGGAGAAAGCCCGCGAATCAGATTATGTATTTCATCTACAGATTTATTCCAGTCAATTTTACATGTTTCGGTGAATATCTTTGGAGCATGTTTTAAGTCCGATGACGGATGACCAATGACGGAAGGTTGAGGGGTTTCCCTCAAACTTCCCGCTGCTAAACCTTTCACGGTTTTTACTAAAAGATTTGCGCCGATGATTTTCATTTTGTCGTGCAATTGCCCTGCAGTTTCATTTTCACCAATAGAGATCCGTTCGCTTAATAAGATATCACCTGTATCAATTTCATGTTTGAGCTTGAAAGTTGTTACACCTGTTTCTTTTTCTCCATTGATGATTGCCCAATTGATGGGTGCCGCGCCCCGATATTGCGGGAGCAACGAGCCATGTAAATTGATCGTCCCCATGGGCGGCATGTTCCAAACCATTTCAGGCAGCATGCGGAATGCAACTACAATCTGCAAGTCCGCTTTCAAGGATTTTAGGTCTTCAATAAATGCGGGGTTCTTTAACTTCTCAGGCTGCAAGATTTTCAAACCTTTTTCAACAGCGTATTTTTTCACTGCGCTTTCAGTCATCTTCATGCCGCGACCTGCCGGCTTATCAGGCGCAGTGATCACTGCAATAATATTCCAGCCAGCATTCACCAATGCGTCCAGTGATGCGACGGCAAAATCGGGTGTGCCCATGAAGATTATGCGCAGAGTTTGTTGTTTGTTGTTTGTTGTTTGTTGTTCTTCCATGCTATATTGCCTTTGTTCATTCAAAGTCGTCGTATAATAAATATTTTTTCCTTACTTTTTTAAAATTGCTTAAACCAAGCTGCCAGCTTTTTCTGATTTCTTCTTCTGATGCCCCATCTTTAATCTGCTGCATCAATATGTCATTGCCGGCAAGGGTATTAAAATATTTTGTGGATAGAAAAAATTTGTCTTTGTCCGGAAAAAGCTTGTAAGCTTCCATCACCCATTTCAATTGTATTTTGTTGTCAATTTCTTTCAGCACATCAATCTTACTTAAATCATAACCGTAGCAAAGCTGGTTCAGCAGCGGTGGGCTTTTTGCCCCTTCCGTGCTTTGCGGCATGAAACTATATAAATCCTTTGGGAAAAAAGGAGACCCAAATTGCTGGAAAGGTTTTTCCGTTCCGCGCCCCAGACTGATGGCTGTGCCTTCAAAAAAACAAACCGAAGGATAAAGATAGACTGACTGCATATTTGGTAAATTGGGGGAAGGCTTTACCGGCAATGCATATCTACTCTTATGAGTGTAATTTTCACATCTGATAACCTGAAAATGCAATTGATTATCCGGAGGAGATTTCGCATGCTTATAATAAGCATAACGCTTGTTCGCTCCATCAGAAAGCCAATTTTCACCGGCGATCATCAATGCATATTCACCCATCGTCATACCATACACTACAGGCACTGGCTGCATCCCGACAAATGATTTGAATTTCATATCCAGCACCGGTCCATCCACATAAAAACCATTTGGGTTTGGCCTGTCAAGCATGATCAGCGGCTTTCCATTTTCAAAAGCAGCTTCCATTATATATTGCAGCGAAGAAATATAGGTGTAGAAGCGAACGCCTACATCTTGTATATCAAATAGTATCAGATCAACATCATGCAGATCATCAGGAGAAGGCTTTTGCCTGCTTCCGTATAAGGAAACAATGGGCACACCTGTTTTAGCATCTACCAGATTATTGACATGCTCGCCCGCATCGGCAGTGCCACGAAAGCCATGCTCCGGTGCAAATATTTTTTTGATATTCACCCCAAGTTTCAGCAATGTATCTACCAGATGCGTGTTGCCCACTATGGAAGTTTGATTTGCGAAAACAGCTACTGCCTTGCCTTTGAGCAACGGAAGATATACTTCTATTCTCTCTGCAGCAGTGATAATTTTAGCTGAAGCATTGATTGGTTGATTGGTTGATGCCCTTTGGGCAAAACAATAAATATGTACAATAAGCAAGACAAAAAGAATGATTTGCCGAAATTTCATGAAAGCACTTTTTATTCATTGTTTTGATCACGATAATCTATGAATTAGGAACAGCGAACTTTGCTTGTAGCTCATAGCTAAAGGTTCAAAGATTTATCATCAAAACATTTATTGGCTAAAGGTAATTATAAAGGTTACTTTTGCACCCGAAATATTTTTTTGGCGCTCCCTTAACTTACCGTTTATAAGCCATAGCTTATTCGAATTATTACAATCAAACGAGCCCCGCAGGCCGGCATAAACGGAGATGGCGATGCTGATATTAATATATGAAGTTGATTGCACGAACGCAAAAATCAAAAAAAATCCTAATTTATGCAACAAGTAAAAAAAGGTGACACAGTGAAAGTTCATTACCATGGAAAGCTAACAGATGGGACAACATTTGATTCTTCTGCAGGCCGCGAACCGCTTGAATTTGAAGTAGGCAGCGGTATGGTGATCAAAGGGTTTGATGAGGGCTTGCTTGGAATGGCTATCGGCGATAAAAGAACCATTGAGATACCTGTTGATGAAGCTTACGGCCCTGCAGACCCGCAGATGGTAATGGAATTTCCCATTGAGCGCTTGCCTGCTGATATGAAACCTGAGCCTGGCATGCAGCTAACCATGACAGACGGCGAAGGTCAAAATATACCTGTTATAATTACAGAAGTAAAAAGTGATGTTGTAATGCTGGATGCAAATCACCCATTGGCAGGCGAAGACCTGGTTTTTGATCTGGAACTGATTGAAATTGTGGGAGGAAAGTCTTTGATTATTATGCCCTGAGGAAGTCCGGAGTTAGTCTCAAAATTTACCTATTTGGTTTTATTCGCTGATTGCAGTTCAGAACTGTCAATTATCAATTATCAGCTCTGAACTTTTTTCCATAAAACAAATAAAAAAAGAGCACCGTAATGAGCAACAGAGCCGTTGCAACAAAAGAGCCTTCAAAACCAAAATCACCTCCGGTAATGGATATATCGCCTTTGAGGTCTGTCTGCAGCAAAGAAGAAAAATGAAGACCGCTTACTTTGAAGCCGTACAAAGGACCCTCAAAAAAATTCCAGCTAAAATGAAGCAGTAAAGAGAACCACAAATTTCTTGTGTAGATATAATTGATGCCGAATAAAATGCCTGCGAGAAAAATGCTCACAAATGGTATCGTGCTGATGCCGGGATTACCCAGATGAAAAAGAGCAAATAGCATTGCTGAAATAATCAATGCCGTCCACTTGCCAAAAGACTCCATCAGGTTGTTCAGAACATAACCACGAAACATCAACTCTTCACTGAAAGCAAGAATCATTAATGTGCCTGCATCAATAAAAAAAGTCTGGGAATTAAATCCATTGTAATCCCACTCCAGATGCTTAGTGGTATATAGAAATACAAGCCCTAAGCCAATCAAAGCAGGAGCAAGAAAAAAACCGCCAGCCATTTCATGCCAGTGACCTTTCGTTCCGAAACCCAGGCTGGTAAAGCTTTTTCTGTCAACAAATTTTCGAAACAGAAAAACCGAAACAACGGATGACAGAAATTCTATTGCTGCGATCAGCCACATAGAACCAGAACCCATGTATGAAAAAGACTGAGCTATATCAGCCCTCAGATCACCGGCCTTAATACCTGTAAGCAGTAAAACAACTAGCACCGCAAACAGCAGCAAAACAAAAAAATAAACCACAAGAAAAAACAGCACACGAAGCCAGCCAATCTTTAGCAGAGGTTTTTTACCAACTGAATTATCCATAGTGATTATATTCGCTTGCTAAATTAATTAAATCATCTATGTTCCGGGAATATTCATTTACTGTAGCGGAAAAGTTTTTGCAGTATGTACAGATTGACACACAAAGCGATCCTGATTCAAGCACTTCTCCATCTACAGAAAAACAAAAAAACCTGAGCAATTTATTAGCTGAAGAATTGAAAAGCATTGGCGTTGCTAACCCGTATCTGGATGAGAATGGATATGTATACGCGGAAATACCTTCCAATACTGAAAAGCAGGTGCCCGTCATTTGTTTTTGTGCTCATGTAGATACTTCACCCGACTGTACAGGCGAAAACGTGAAACCCATCATTCATCATCGCTACAATGGTGAAGATATCGTCCTGCCGGATGACACTTCCCAGGTTATTTCCCCAAAAGTGCATCCGTATCTCAAAGAAAAAATCGGCGATGACATTATCACTGCTTCCGGCACTACTTTGTTGGGCGCTGATGATAAGGCAGGCGTTGCAGTGATCATGGATATGGCAAACTATCTGGTTTCCCATCCTGAAGTAAAGCATGGCCCGATAAAAATATTATTCACTCCGGATGAGGAGATTGGCCGGGGTGTAGATAAAGTTGATTTAAAAAAACTCGGTTCTGACTTCGGATACACATTGGATGGCGGCGAACTGGGTTCTTTTGAAGATGAGACTTTTTCTGCAGATGGCACCAGTTTTTCATTTTATGGCATCAGCGCTCACCCTGGCTATGCAAAAGACAAATTAGTGAATGCAGTGAAAGTGGCAGCTTCATTTATCAGCTCATTGCCAAAAGATGAGCTTTCGCCTGAAACAACAGAAGACCGCTTTGGATTTGTTCATCCGCTGGAGATTTCCGGCACTGCAGAAAAAGCAACTGTAAAATTCATTATCCGTGATTTCTTTACTTCCAAACTTGCAGCTTATGAAGAATACTTAAAGGACAAGGCGGAAGATACCATCAAAAAATTTCCGGGAGCAAAATATGAGATGAAAGTGACAGAGCAATACCGCAATATGAAAGAGATACTGGATAATCACCCTCAGGTTTCCGGTTATGCGCTGGAAGCGATACAACGTGCAGGTATAACCGCAAAAAGAAGCAGTGCCCGTGGTGGCACAGACGGTTCCAGGCTTTCCTTTATGGGTCTGCCCTGCCCGAATATTTTTACAGGAGAAATGGCATTTCACGGCAAGCATGAATACGTGAGCATACAGGACATGCAGAAAAGCGTAGAAACAATCGTGCATCTCGCAATGATATGGGAAGAAAAAGCAGTTTAGATTTCAGCTACAACATTGACACTTTTTTGAAACGGTGTCAATGCTGTGATCATCAATACAAAATCTGCTAATTTTGAATATCATGAATAAACGATTATTAACGATGTTGGCTATGTGCATATCATGCGCTGGTTTGCAGGCACAGGATATCGCCACCAGATATTTTGAAATTGTTCCGCCAAAAAATAAAGTAACCCAAAGCCTTTACAATACTGTTGAGTTTTTGGATTCGAGAGGTGACACCTCGCATATTGGCACAATCTCCGTTGGTTTGTTAAAAAACCGCGACGCTATGCTAAAGCTCAAAACTCCATTCCAGCAACAGTTGTCTGGTTTAATAACTGAACTGACAGATTCTACAGCCAGGGACGGCAGATTATTATTTCAATTGAAACAATTTGATTTTGTTGAAACCTACGGAACAAGATATTGTTACCTGGGCGCGGCTTTGTACGCAAAACAAGATGCGGGGTATAAAAGGTTATCTATACTAGACACCATCCTGATAGTAAGAATTCCGGATGTAGCCAAAGCGATACAGAAAGAAGGAAATAAAATTATATCAGACTTTGTTTCGAAAGGGCTTTTACTGCAGCCAGCCGACACCACGCTTTATCCTATAGAAGTTGTGGAGAATATAGACAGTGTTGAAAAGCGGCAAATACCTGTGTATAATACTACTGCTTACAGCGATGGTTTATATACCAGCTATGCATCTTTCAAAAACCAGGCGCCTGACATGCAGGGTCTGGTTGCATTGAACAAAGATGGGAGCGTATCCTCTGTGAAAATGGTGGATAGCGCCGGCAAAAAGATAAAACTGAAATCAAAAAGCCTCTATGCGGTGATTACCAAAGGGAAGCTTTTTATAGCCACTGAATATGGGTATTATTCTATGCAGAAAATAAGTGACAATTTTTATTTTACAGGAAATGTGAGAGTAGCGGCCAGTTCGGGGGATATCAGCACCGGGCAAATAGCTTTTGGCCTCGTGGGCGCCGCGCTTGCTTCAAGTGGCAATGAAGCCAGATATGACATGATTATCGATCACCTGACCGGGAAGTTTATTCATATTACCCGGCTAAAAATCGATACTGATTAGAAAACCAAGACTTATTAAATCACGTGATTTGCCCTGCAACAAAACTTAGCTAAATAAGATCTTTCACGAATAGACGTTCAGTTCGAATTTGGCATGCTTTATCAAGCAATTAGCAAATAAATTAAAAACTAAAGCTTATGCTAATACAGACTTTAAAAATACTTTTTCACAGAGACCTTGAAAAGCTGAAGCAGGAAATCGAATCGTACCGGAACGAAAATATAATCTGGTTAACAGAAAAAAGTATTTCCAATTCCGCCGGCAACCTATGCCTTCATTTAATCGGAAACCTGAACACTTATATCTGTGCAGAATTTGGTAAAACAGGATATATCAGGAACAGAACGCTTGAGTTCTCACAAAAAAATATACCCCGTACCGAACTTATGAAGAAAATTGATGAAGCGATCATAGCAGTTGATAAAGCTCTTGATAATGTGAAAGAAGATCAACTGAATGAAGAATACCCGACTTTGGTTTTTGCTGAAAAGACCAGCACTGAATATTTTCTGGTGCATTTAGCAACACATCTCTCTTATCATCTCGGACAGATCAATTATCACAGGCGGTTAATGGATGCATGATAAGAAATGCGGTTTGAAGACTCTCAAATTTATCTCCTGAATCCTAATGGGCACAGTCAGCTACGCAAATATTTGATGCTATTGTAAATACCTTTGCTGCCGGATGATTTATAATAAATATTTAAGACTTGCTTTTGGGTGAAAGAGGCATCATTAGTCTATATTCTGAAGGAATTCATAATTCAATTAATGCAGGACTTTGGAAAAAAGCAAAAGAGTATATGATGCCGGCTAAATTAAAAGCACTTCAGAACAACCAAACTGCAGGCAAAAAAGATTTTTATATCGGTGCCGGGGTTCGTTATCAAAGAATCTTCTGTTAAACATTTTGTTTTTGCGCAAACTGCGCCGACTTTTATTTTCTGAACCTGATAATAATCCGGAAATTGAGTTTTATTTGAACAAAGCGTCAGTGCATTCCGGCAATAAAAATTTAACGAGATATTCGATCAGAGGAATTCCAGAGCTTACCATTTGCAAGGATCCGAATGGCATTAAAACAGTTATGTCGAAAAAATAGTTTACGGCAATTCTATTCTAAAAAAATAAAACCATGCAGACTATTCTTGGAGCAAGCGGAACCATTGGCAATGAACTCGCCAAATCGTTAAAGTTGTACACTGACAAAATCCGCATTGTGAGCAGAAAACCTAAAAAGGCAAATGAAACAGATGAACTATTTCCTGCAGACCTGACCGATGCGGCACAGGTTGATAATGCCATTGCTGGTTCGGATATTGTTTATCTGACCATTGGATTTGAGTACAAACTAAAAGTCTGGCAGAAGAACTGGCCGACGCTGATGAGCAACGTAATAGAAAGTTGCAAAAAACATAAAGCGAAGCTGGTTTTCTTCGATAACATATACATGTATGACAAGTCTGAAATGCCGCACATGACCGAAGACTCCCGCGTGAATCCTCCTGGCAAAAAGGGGAAAATCCGGGCAATGATTGCTCAGATGATCATGGATGAAGTTTCAAAAGGAACACTAACAGCTTTGATTGCACGCTCCGCAGATTTTTATGGGCCAAATGCCAACAACAATATCACCCATTTCATCATTAATGATCTGAAAAAAGGCAAGAAAGCCAGTTGGCTTGCAAAGGCTGATAAGATACACAACTTTACGTACACACCTGATGCAGGCAAAGCCACTGCCCTGCTTGGAAACACACCGGATGCCTTTAATCAGGTCTGGCATTTGCCCACAACCCATGAAAAAATGACCGGCAAACAATGGATCGAAGCGATTGGAAAAGAAATGAATGTGCAGCCAAGATTCCAGGTACTGCCTGTATGGATGATGGGTATCTTAGGGATTTTTATGCCGCAGATAAAAGAGTTGAAAGATATCGCCTATCAGAACGACCGCGATTATTTTTTTGACAGCAGCAAATTTGAAAAAAGATTTGGCATCAGCGCGACACCTTTTGCAACCGGCATTCGCGAGACCGTAAATTCTTTTATTTAAAAAGAATGATCTTCCTGCATGCATACCGCCTTAAGCAAAACATTTATAATAGTAAAAAAGCGATGCAAGAATCAGCCGCGCCCGAGATGTTTGTACTGCGTTGTATAGAGCACAACAAACACAGCAATCACCAGCAAATCAATTTTGAAAACGTAGCCGCTCATATTCGTCATGTTCAACACTATGGTGAAAGCAACCAATGGAAGCAGTTCTCCAATCAGCCACAGAAAATACCCGTCCTTTTTTTGTTTTCGCATCAACAAGGCTCCGACTGTGCAGCATGCCACACCTGCCAGCCCAAAGATCAAAATAGCCAATCTGTTCTCGTACATTCTCCGCGATCGTTCCAGCGCATCCGGGCCTACCATATCCTGCACAAAGCCCGGCATATTTTTCAGGCTTCCATTCACACGCTGCATGTTCTCATAACTTGCCTCTGCATGTGTGAACGCCCATATTGAAGTGATTACGCCAATGCCGCATGCTATGAGCGTTAATATCGTCAGCACATTCAGCATTTCCGGCAGTTTCTCTTCGAATTGCGCGTCCAATATATCCACATGACTATTTTCCATACAGAGCGTGTTTTAGCCTTATAAATGTAAGCATCTTTTGATCTTAGCCCCGGAGGCGTCATCTCCAAGGTTTCCATTTTTAATAAAATGGTAACAAATAAATAGCTTTAAAGTATAAACAAATATTTTAATTTGTAGCGATGGACATCGCATATATAGATTGGATGTACGTGGCTGATAAGCTAATCTACCTATTTGGGTACATGGTTATTATTTATCTCTCCTATAATCTTACAGTTTATCACATCGAATATTCACGGATACATAAAGTGAATGCTGCCAGTTTAATAGAAAAATTTTGGCAGTACTTTTTTTGCTTTTTGATCGTGGCCATTTTAGCTTTCGCGTTCACTATTAAGACCAGGCATAAGCCAGAAAGATATATGATCGCATTCATAGCCTTGTTAATACCCTCTTTTATGGGGCTTGCAAAGGGATACGAATTAGATAAAAGGCTTTCCCGGGCTGAAAGATTGCAAAGAAAAGAACTGCTTGGACAAAAAAACGATAACAGGGAACAAATCTGATTATCAACAATTTTTTCAATACTTCCCTCCATCTATAAACCTCTGATTGATTATGATTATATTCATTAAAATAAGAACCAACCTATTAGATATTCCAAAAAGTTATTGATTATTTCCCAAATACGGACAGAAATAGAGCATTCGGAAATATAAATCATTGATAACCATTAGCAGAGAAAACTGGCAGGCAATTAGCAATATGATGGCATATCCAATCTGAAAGAAAAACTATCCGGGAAAACCAAATTCAGAAATCCTTTATCCAGCGAATAACTAATTGAAATCCGACTCCCGAAAAACAAAAAATCCTTTGCCACTGAAGAGCCTAAGCAACATTTTCTTTAAAAATCAATCCTGAGAGACCAAACCCAGAAATCCTTTACCCAACGAACGACCGATCAAAATCCAACTCCTGAATAACAAAAATCCTTTACCCCTGATGGCCTGGAAACAAAATTTTTTAAAAAAAATCAATTCCCATGAGCAAACAATGACAATTTTAAGATCCATTTCACGATGAAAACCAAATCCGAAATCCCTTCGTATCGTAAGAAAAACAGTTAGTGATTGAAAGTGAAAGCAGGTACTACAGCATAACGATAAAAAAAAGATATTTCGGACCCTAAAACAAAACGGGAGCTCAGTTGGGCTCCTTTTATTTTCCGAGTCCTTAGAGGGTGACACTTTTTGGAAAAGCATCAACTCTCACCTATTTCATTTTACTCCCAGACTTCTTCTTTTTTGCTTTATTGATTATCTCAGGCATCCCACGTGTCCTGACAAGCGCGTGAGCAACAGAGAAACCACCATACCCCCAAACGGAAGTCAGACAGCGATTTCCTGATTGTGCCATTTTTCCCTTGGAAAATAAGATCAGTATTGTCACAAGAGCAAAAAAAGTGAAACCTGCATACATCAGCCAAAAAGCCAGGAAGCCAAACTGCCTTAGCAGTCTGTCAGGCAGACTTGCCAAATATTTTTCCATCATACCTGTCTGATACTTGTTCCATGCCCGCTTGATACTACCTTGATACGTCAGCCCTACTGCAGGTATGCCCCAGCTATGCATTTCCCATACGTTTCCCATACATGCCTGATACTGTCCCCATACTGTCTTCATACTCTTCCCATACTCTTTCCATACGGAAACCATACTGATTTGATACGGGAGCCATACGGAAATGATATGAATTTTGATGTTTATCATGCCCCAAAAATTGAAAACATCTGCCGATTTTTTTCACAAGGTTCACCCAGCTTGGGGAAAATAAAGTTTGAGGGGTTCAGGGCAAGAAAGGGGTTTCACGCAACGAGCGCAAAGGAGGCAAAGGGCGCAACGGGGAGAGCCTGTTTTTTTTGAGAAATTTTTTCACAAGGTTGCCCCAGCTTGGTGGAAATAAAGTTTGAGGGGTTTAGGGCAAGAAAGGGGCTTCACGCAACGAGCGCAAAGGGGAGAGAAGGATTTCCACAACGCTGGAAATTACACGCTGTTAGTGCTGCTAACGCTCATATTTAATCGAATAGGCAATGGCAGCACGGCCATGGGCTTGTCCATGGACAGCCTTTCCTATCACTACAATCTGGATGCCAATGGCAACCTGCTGAACAACCAGTTGAATTATATCCACGATGCGGTGGGCAACAGCAATGGGTACACGACTGACCTGAAATCGCAGTCGCCGAATAATTACACCTACGACTCCATCGGCAACCTCATCAGCGATGTGCAGGAAGGCATCACCAATATTACCTGGAATGTGTATGGCAAAATCACCAGCATCACAAAAACCAGCGACACCACCATCACTTACAGCTATGACGCAGCAGGAAACCGCATATCCAAGACCGTTAGCCCTCCATCCGGGGCTGCGGTTACGACCTGGTATGTCCGCGATGCCAGCGGCAATGTGATGGCGGTGTATTATAACACGGACAGCCTGCGCATGACCGAACAGCATATCTATGGCAGCAGCAGGCTGGGCATACTCAACACCAGCATCAACGTGCAGCGGGTACCTGTTGCCAACACGATCATCTTTAATTACCGTGGCTTCCGGAACTATGAGCTCGCCAACCATTTGGGCAATGTGCTCGTGACGATCACGGACAAAAAAATGGGTGTACCTTCGGCAGGCAATAGCTCTTTGATAGACCATTTTAATGCAGATGTGGCAAGCGCCAATGATTACTATCCGTTCGGGATGCTCATGCCCGGCCGCGGCCTCTCCGCCGCGAATGCATACAGGTACGGCTTCAACGGCAAGGAGAAGAGCGACGAGGTCAACGGCAGCGGCGTGGACTATGATTATGGGATGAGGGTTTACGACGCTAGGATCGGGAGATTTTTAAGCGTAGACCCGCTAACGAGAAATTATCCTGCAAATACACCATATGAATATGCCGAAAATGACGTCATCAGAAATATTGATTTGGATGGATTAGAAAAAGTAATTTATTTGATAAATAAGGTGAATTCAAGAATATACATTACACAAATGCAACTCGAGACAGCTGGTCCTCTTGGTGATGGAGTTGCAGTAAGATATCTAAATAGAGGAACAATACATAGCTTTTACGGTAAGGAAATAGGAACTGCAAAGGATTTTGCAAAAAGCTATGAGGGAACAGGTATAGCTGGTCATCCCTTTGAAAGATATAATGATCAATATGGATTTGCTACTATTGGTTATGGTCATTTAATGGATGCAGATGACAAAAAGAAATATCCTAATACAGCCTCAATAAAACCCCTCAAAGTAGGATCTAAGATTGAAAAAGATGCGGCTGAATCATTGTTTACTATCGATTATAATAAAAAGGTTGCTGAAACAATCGAAAGCCTAAAACTTACTACTTATGAAGGGGGAGAGTTGGAAGCTTTTACTGATTTTTCATATAATATTAAAAATGCAAGGCAACGAATTCAATCTTTTAAGCAAGAGCAAGGAGGAATGTTTTTTCTAGATTATATGAAAGGCGGTCCAGGATTAGAGAAAAGAAGAATCGCTGAGTATCTGATGTTCGAAAATGGTTCACACATAATGTTTGAGTTATTAAAAGGAAAAAGTGAAAAAACTTTGGAAAAAACAATAATAAAAAATACTCCTTTTTCAGGAGGTGGAGACGAAAGTCATAATTTAAATAACACAACGTCTTAATTAGTTTATGAAAAGAGTGACAAAGTCATTTTTAGGATTATTTTTCATATCGAGCGTCTCTTGTTCTGCGCAACTTATAAAACCAGAAATTTTATTTGGTAAATGGAAAGTTGAGAATTGGCTTTTTTTTGAAAATCTTAAAGAGACTACATTTGAACATGCTGAAAGAATAAAAGATTATCAGAAATGCTTAAAAGCTGAATTTATTATTGACACTAATGGCATCAAAGTTTTGGGAAGCGAGAATATCTGCTACTTTGATCCATGCAATTATAATTTTTCAAACCCCCCAAAATACCTTATTAAAAAAATAATAAATGATAATGAATATACTAGAAGAGAACAAGGATCTGAAATGATTGATAGCAATCTTGTTGGTAGAAGATTTGTTCACTATTTAGACAAAAATTATTCAAAAACAATATTATTGCTCATAGACGCTAATTGTGAACAATCGTACGGGAATTTTACAATGAAGATTTGCATAGCAAATAAAAATAAAATTGGCCTCTTCATGGGAGAAGAGTTAATAATATTAAAAAGACAAAAATAATTGACATGGTTTCGGAGTGCTGGCGTTAGCAGCACTCTCACTAATCCTCGTTAAATTTCCGATATAGAAAGACCATGTATTTTGAAACGAGGACTAGTGGAGCAATAAAAGAAAATAAGAAAGGTATGCCGAATGTGTTTAGGCATGAATAGTTAGCAACCCATAAAGCATAACTTACTGCTTGTTCAGCAACACGGATAGATATTTTTGGGTGTCTTCGCTTTCGCTTAGCTCTTTCACTATATTATATTCTTTAAAAAAAGAATATATATTTTTTTTGTCCTTCCCCAAATCAATTTTATCCAGAACTTTCTTCTCATTACTATTCAAACACTTTAAGGCTTCTCTGTACTTATTATATATCTTCGTAAAACTATTCTTAAAATCCGCATCATTTGTGAGCTTGCTATAAAAGTCTTTCCGGTTTGACTCTATGTATTTTATATACGTTGAGAAAAAAACATTGAAGTAATAAAAATTCATCCAGCTATCGTACTTGCATTTGAGATAGCCCCGCCAAAATTTTATTGTTTTTGTATAATTGCAAGTGTCAAAAAAATCATACATAGTGCATAAGGATTTGGTATGACTTGACATCGCATTAAATTCCTCAAGTAAACCATAAACCCCATAGG